>Ga0098065_1000471_pt1 | contig 18931 bp, 16 predicted proteins | sample 25_taG_FD_75062 | JGI IMG/M metagenome (GOLD analysis project Ga0098065, IMG submission 75062) | Marine viral communities from Cariaco Basin, Caribbean Sea - 25_WHOI_OMZ | ecosystem: Environmental > Aquatic > Marine > Oceanic | place: Caribbean Sea: Cariaco Basin | collected 2014-11-08 | reverse complement strand
GCGCCTGCAGGTAGTAACCCTGGATGTAGTTCACCCCTGCCTGCCAGAGCGTTGCCAGCACAGAGGCACTTTCCACCAGCGGAATGATCGTGAGTTTGCCGCTGCTCTGCAGCGACTGGATCATCTCTTTCACCTTGTCCCGGGCCTCGTCGCTCTTCTGGATTTCCTCGGTGAAGGAACCGTCGATCTTCACGTAGTCCACATCCACGTGCTTGAGGGTATTGAAAGGGTTCAGGGCGCAGCCAAACTGGGACAGGGCGACCTTGCAGTGGAGTTCCCGCAGGGACTTGCTGAAGTCGCGGGCCTGTTTGAGGTGACTAGTAGCGTCCCCCTCTCGCAGCTGGAAGATCAGTGAGTCTCCGGGCAGTCGCGCGGCTTTCAGGGCTACGCTCAGCCACTGGCTGAAGGTCTGGTCCTGCAGGGTTTCTGCGGTCACATTCAGGAACAGCCGGGTATCATGGCCGTGGCTGCGATGCTGTGACAATTGCTTGATGGTTTGCAGCACGACCCAGCGGTCAATCCGGGTGGCCATGTCAGACGGTCCGGCTGGTGGCAGGAAGTCATAGGGGGAGACCTCCTTATCGTCCTTGTCCAGCATCCGCACCAACGCCTCGTAGTGCTCTTCGCCTTCACCCCGCAGATTGATGATGGGCTGGAACAGCAGGCGGAAACGGTTCTCTTCCAGTGCCTTGGTGATGGCGTCAAGGGAGTTGGAGTCATCGAGTGTTTCGTAGTTGGCCGGGTTGTACACCACTACGCCGTTGCCGTTCTCGTGGCCCGGTTCCTTCCGTACGGCACCATGGGCGATATGGGCCCGGCCCAGAAGGTCGGCGGCCTTGGGAGCATTCTCGGTGATGGCTGCCACACCGATGGAAACCGTCACCTGGGCAGAGCGGCCCTGGATATCGAACAGGTGGTCATCGACGGCCTTGCGAATGGCTTCGCAGCGCTCGGCCATGAACTGCTCCTCACAGGGCTGGCACAGCAGGCAGAACGCGTCATCACTGATCCTCGCCAGTACCATGTCGTCACCGGCGTGCTTTTCCAGCAAGGCTGCGAAGTCTCGCAGTAGCAGGTCCGTGCCGGCAATGCCGAGGTCATTCTTGAAGCTGACAAACCGGTCGATACCGATGTAGGCAAGGGCGCCGGTCTGGTTCTTCTCGCCGGCGGTCGCCACCGCACGGTTCAGCTGCTCCATCAGGTACTGGCGATTGTACAGGCCCGTCAGCAAGTCCTGGTTACTGATCTCGCGGATCTTTTCCTGCAGTTCTGCGTCGTTATGTTCAGGCTGGATGACCACCTGGATGCAGGCTTCACCATCATAGGTCGCAGCCGATACGGTCATGGTGATATTGATGTCCTGGTCATCACTGCGACGGGCTACGGCATTAAGGTTCATGCCGTCTTCCCTCGTTTCAGCAAAGGACTTCATAAACTTGCGCAGGTCATCCTGACTCCCGGGGGCCAGGGTGTCCAGCAATGGAATGCACATCAGTTCATCGAGATCGTCGTACCCCAGGAAGTCCATGTAGGCATGGTTGGCATAGACGTGCATGCCATCGTTGACGTAGGCAATGGCATCCTTTGAGCTTTCCAGCAGCAGCTGGCAACGCTGCTCGGCTTCCCGCAGGTGGGACTCCAGCACCCGGCGCCGGCGGCGTTCTTCAAGGTTGGCGAGCTCGCGCCGGATCACCAGCATCAGTCGCTCGGTTTCACCCGCCGGGCAGACGTCCTGGGCACCGGCTTTCATGATAGCGAGGGAGCGCTCCAGGTCTTCGGATTCGGTAAGCAGGACGAAGGGAATATCCTTGTCCAGCCGACGGATGATGGCCAGGGCATCGTCAGGAATAAAGTCTGACTGGTTGTCCCGCGCCAGGAACAGGTCCCACTGGCCAGTGCGGATCGCTTCATCCAGGTCTTCCTCAGATGTAACCCGGTGTGCCCGGGTGGCGCGGCCTGAATTCCTCAACAGGCTGACCAGTGATTCCGCATCGTTCTGGGAGGGGTCCATGATCAGCAGGTGGACGGTGGTCTTTTGCTTCTGCATTCGCTGGCGGTCTCGCTGTCTGTCTGCTGCCCTGAAATCCGGGCACCTGATGTTTCGAAGGGCCGTTCGTGCCAGTGCTCTGATCCCTGTTGGCAGGCCCCGCAGGGCGGGGGCCGGGCAATAATAACCCCGAATAATGCAGGGGATAGGCGTCAATAACAAGCCTCAGCTGGTCACAGCGGGAGCTGGCGCGCAGTTTTGTCGTGACGGGATCAGAGATCCGGCCAGAGGGAGTCGAACTCACTGTCACTGGTGCCGAAGGGGTTTTTCCTTGACTGCGGTCCGGAGTCCGGTTCGTCGGGGCGCTTGTAAAGCCGCAGTTCGAACTGACTGATGCTGCCGGTGACGGCGATCTTCCGGCCCAGCAGGCCCTGGTCCTGTACGCCTTGTTTCAGCAGGGTTATCCGGCTTCCGGACTGGAATGGCAGCTTGGGGGTGATAAGGCTTTCCGGCAGGTGGGCGTCGGGTATCTCGGGCAACAGCAGGCCCCTGAGGAATTCGCTGCTGTTGCCGGTTTTCTGGATAAGTTGTACGCCACAGGGAACCGCCCCCGGCGCTATGACCTCTATGCCGATCCGGGTTCCTTCTCCCCGGTGCTGCCGAAGCCAGCGGACCAGCGCGATACTCCAGGGATGATTACGGTGCTCCCGCACCCCCAGAATCTCCCCCGCCTGCAGGGTCGGAGGAATGTTAGCGCTCCAGACGACGCAGTAACCGCCGGGGCTGGTATTGACCACCCGGGTCAGGTAGGACCGCGGCTGGTTTCGCGTCTGGGAAGTGTCACTCCCTGCGCCAACCTTCGGGTAGTTGATGGGCGTATCGGCCAGCGGGCGGACTCGATCCTCGGAAATGCCAGCGTCGAAGGCATGTGACCAGGCATCCCGGCGTGCCGGCTTCATGAAGCGGTTGTCGGGTTCCGCTGCTTCTGTGCTCGCACTGCCCACCACGAATTCTGCAAAAGGCTTTTCGCCAGCCACGAAGTAATGCACGGCAGTCAGCCCGGCACACACTTCCAGCTGGCCATCCGTCTCCAGCCGGTTGAAGTTGCGCTGGGTGAGCAGGGCAAGGGCCTGTCCAAGGTGTGACAGCAACGTGTCGCTGCTCCGTGGAAGGAGGGGCAGGTCGCCGGTGGCGCCTGGTTTGCCGGCCTGGGGCCTGGTGTTCACCGGTCCGGTAGTATCACGGAGGTGGTCGCTGATCTGCTCGGCCAGGGACCCGGTATCGAAACCCCACCAGTGACCGCCGTCAGCATCGGGCGCGAGTGACCGATAGCAGGGAGGCTTGTCGCTGTCCATGTCCACCAGGAAAACGGCCTTTGCAGCCAGCTCGGGCGCACACTGGACCCTCGGTGACCAGAGTTCGAATAACTCGCTGGCTTGCTCCAGTTCATTCTGGCGAAGTTGGTTCGCCCGGGCGCAGCCGAGAAGCAGGGTCTGGCAATAGGCATCGGCGACAGTGCTTTCGCTTCGGTGAGGCCGTTGGTCGTCCTGTACGGCAAGCGTGTGCAGGTTGTTTTGGCGCGCGAAACGGAACAGCTGATGGCTCTCGTGCCAGCTCCCGGAGGGGCTCGCAGTGTACAGTTGCTGGGCCCTGAGGATTGTGGCGCCCAGCTCTGTGAGTGCGCGGTGACACGCCTGGGCAAGGGGCTTTCGTTGTCGGTCGATCGTGCCCGCATCGAGCAGCTCGGTGATAACCAGTTTGTAGCCGGAAGCCAGGTGCAGTTGCAGGGCCTGGGACAGGTTGGCGATCTTGCGTTGCTTTTCGGGCAGGGCGATCGCCATGCCAAGGTAGTGGCGTGACAACTCTGTGCAGACGAAGCGGATGCGCGGTCGGATCAACTCAAGGAGCTGCAGCCGCTGGGATGGCGGGCAGAACAGCTGGTTGACTTCGATAATGGCATGGTAAAGCTGGCGGGAGAGCTCGCCCAGATTGGCCATGGGCAGGTGGTCCACCCAGTACCGGAAGGCCTTCGGGGTCGCTTCGCAAAACGACAGGTGTGCGATCCTTGGCTCGGGTACTGTCAGTTCGGGTTTCTGCATCGTGTTACCAGTTGGACCTGTCATTCATGCCGCGATTACCGTTTACGCCAAAGGAGGGTTCCATACGCTGACACCCTGAAAAAATTTCCAGAATTACAGATTGTTATCGCTAACCGGGCTAACCATAAAGTAGCAAAAACCCGGGGGAAAGCCAGATAACTGTAACATGACAATCTTTGACAGTTGCAATGTTCCGCTGGCATTACTGTTCCATACCAATATCCAGCAGCGTCTTGCCGGGACGGTCGGGTATTTCCCGTACCAGTCTTGGCACCAGGTAGCCGGGCAGTCTGGCCTGCAGCGCGCGAACCAGTTGCCTGGCGCGCTGATCACTGACATCAAAGTGGTGGGCGCCGGCAACCGGGTCAAAGGCATGGAGGTAATAGGGCAATACACCGGACGAAAACAGTTGTTCGCTGAGATCCGCCAGGGTGTCCGGGTCATCATTGACCCCCTTTAGCACCACGCTCTGGTTGAGCAGCGTTACCCCGGCGTCACGCAGTGCTTTCATGGCCTTTCGGACGTCGTTATCGATCTCTCGGGGATGATTAACATGTACCACCATAACGACCTGCAGGGGCGACTCCCTGATCCAGGCCAGCAGGGAATCGTCCACCCGTTGGGGGATGACAATGGGCAGCCGGCTGTGGATGCGTAACCGGGTCAGGGACGGAACTGTCGCAAGCGCCCGGGCCCAGGCAGACAGCAGGCGGTCGTTTACGGCAAGCGGGTCTCCGCCGCTGAGAATGACCTCATTGATTTCGGGACTTTCGGTGAGCGTGGTGATCACCTGCTCCCGCTGCTGTGGCGACAACCTGTGGTCCGGGTAGGGAAAGTGGCGGCGGAAACAGTAGCGGCAGTTGATGGCACACTGCCCGGTCACCATCAGCAAGGCCCGGCTTCGGTACTTGCGGATCAACCCGGGGGTGGGCGTGGCGTCGGTTTCCTGCAGTGGGTCCCGCACAAAGCCGGGGTAGTCCTTACCCTCCTCCGCGAGGGGTAGCACCTGGCGCAGTAGCGGGTCATCCGGGTCTCCCGGTCGGATGCGGGCCAGCCAGGGTTCCGGTACCCGTACTTCAAATGCGTCATGGCCAACCCGGGCGTCGTGTTCGCGTTGCGCGGAATCCAGGCCCAGGCGGCGCAAAAGAACACCCGGGCTGGTCACGGAGCGGGCCAGCAGGCTCTGCCACGTAGGCATGGGGTTATCCGGGTCTTGGGCTTCTATACGGGCGGCGGTTCGCTGTATCATAGCGGACTTTCACATTCCAACAGCGTCATTTCAGGTGAGTGTTTCATGGCTTCTTATTCTACCAACGAATTCCGCGGCGGTCTTAAGGTTTTGCTGGATGGCGATCCCTGCGTCATTCTCGAGAACGAGTTCGTCAAGCCCGGCAAAGGCCAGGCGTTCAACCGCGTCAAGCTTCGCAACCTGATGACCAACCGGGTCTGGGAGCGTACCTTCAAGTCCGGCGAGAGCCTGGAGGCCGCTGATGTAATGGACCAGGACATGGAGTACCTGTACACAGACGGTGAGTTCTGGCACTTCATGAAAACCGACGGCTCCTTTGAGCAGTATCCGGCCGATGCCAAGGCCGTAGGCGATACCGTGAAATGGCTCAAGGAGCAGGATGTCTACACGGTCACCCTGTATAACGGCGCCCCGCTGTCCGTCACGCCGCCGAACTTCGTCGAGCTGGAAGTGGTGGAAACCGACCCGGGCATGAAGGGCGACACCGCCCAGGGTGGCTCCAAGCCAGCGACACTCACCACCGGCGCGGTGGTCCAGGTGCCCCTGTTCATCTCCATCGGTGAGGTACTGAAGGTTGACACCCGTACCGGCGAGTACGTTAACCGGGTCAAAAGCTGATCAGGGGGTAGTCATGGGCAGGGGTCAGTCGCTGCCGGGAGCAGCGCCGTCCTGGCAGCCCACTGCCACCCGGCAGGTTCTTGAAGGCCGTGCACGCCAGCTGGACTGGGTGCGCGGCTTTTTTGCGCAGCGGGGGGTGCTGGAGGTGGAAACCCCGGTGCTGGGGCAGTGTGGTATCACCGATGTGAATATCGATTGCATTGCCGCCGCGCCACAACCGGTAGCGGGCTGGACCCATTCCACCGGCTGGCTGCAGACCTCTCCGGAATACCACATGAAGCGCCTGCTGGCGGCAGGCAGTGGCAGTATTTACCAGGTCAGCCATGTATTCCGTAACGGCGAGCGGGGGCGCCGCCATAATCCCGAATTTTCCCTGCTGGAATGGTATCGCCCTGGCTGGAACGACGAGCAGTTGATGGACGAGGTAGCAGCCCTGGTATGTGGCTGGCTGGGAGCGCCTGAGCCTGAGCGGATGTCCTATCGCCAGCTGATGAGGTCGCATGCGGGCCTGGATCCGATGACAGCGGACCTGCCTGAACTGCGCAATGCCTGTTATTCCCTGACCGGCGACGCAGCATTGGTGGATCAGCTGGATCGGGACAGCTGCCTGGACCTGGTCATGAGCTTTCGGGTTGAACCGGCCCTTGGCTTTGACCGTCCGGTCTTCGTCACCCGCTATCCCGCCAGCCAGGCGGCGCTGGCCCGCATCAGCGAAGAAGGTGGCTGCCTGGTGGCCCACCGTTTTGAACTCTATGTACAGGGCATAGAACTGTGCAATGGCTACTGGGAGTTGACGGATGCTGACGAGCAGCGGCAGCGGTTCGAGGCTGACAACGCCCGCCGCCGTGAACTGGGCAAACCGGAGATGCCGGTGGACGAACGGTTACTGGCGGCACTGGAGGCGGGGCTGCCGGAATGTGCCGGTGTCGCCCTGGGGCTTGATCGCCTGCTGATGCTCAAGTGCGGTGTGGACGATATCAGCGAGGTGCTGGCGTTTCCTGCTGAGCGTTCATGACCTTGCCGAACGACTGGCCCAGACGCACCTGATCACGGGATTGCAGGTTTTCCTGCCACCGGGTGGCTCCTTTCGGGAACACCAGGATGACGGTAGAGCCCAGGCGGAAGCGGCCCATTTCCTCGCCCCGTTCGTATCGGACACCCGGCGACTGATGGCGGTAATCGGACGTGGTTACTTCACGTTTGCCGTCGGTTGGTGCCACGACACCGCTCCAGCGGGTTTCCACGCTGCCGACGATCATCGCACCGACCAGTACCATGGCCATGGGGCCTGCGTCAGTGTCGAAGATGGCGACTACTCGCTCGTTGCGGGCAAACAGCCGCGGCACAGCTTCGGCGGTGACCGGATTGACCGAGAACAGCCGGCCCGGCACATAGGCCATCTCCTGCAGTTTTCCTGCCAGGGGCATATGAATGCGGTGATAGTCATGGGGGGCGAGGTAGATGGTGGCAAACTCGCCGCCTTCAAATGGCTTTGCCCTTTCTGCATCGCCGCCGAGTAATTCGGTGAGGCTGAACGACTGACCCTTGGCCTGGAACACGCGGTCATCACTGACCTGGCCGAGCTGGCTGATGGTGCCATCCACGGGGCTGACCAAGGTCTCACTGCCCCCGGCAAGCGGGCGCAGGCCGGGCTTGAGCTCCCGGGTAAAAAATGCGTTGAAGGTGCCATAGCTGGCCGGGTTTTCATCAGCGGCTTCGTTCATGTTTACGCCATAGCGGCCGATAAACCAGCGTATAACGGCTGTCAACACGGGCGCCGGTGGCCGGCTGTCGGCCAGTTTTCCGGCAAGGCGGGAAATCAGGATTTGCGGCAGAACGTATTGTGCCAGGACAAAAAGCCGGTCAAGCATAGGTCAGGGGCCTTCGAACAAACGAGGCGTGAGTTTACCAAAATCCGGCTTATTGGTAGAAATCATTTATTGGTTTTCCGTTTACAAAATGTCATTGCTATCATGGCTGGCTAACGAATAACCTGCCAGTCTGCTCCCCGGCAGCGTTGAACAGTTCACAAATAACAGGCAGATGGTCAGGAACCCATGGGTCTAATAATCGGTAGTGTCATAGTTCTGGTCTGTGTGCTGGCAGGCTACGTGCTTCACGGCGGCAACCTGATGGTGTTGTGGCAACCAACAGAGGTGCTGATCATTGGCGGTGCGGCCATCGGTTCCTTCATCATTGCCAACCCGTTCCATACCATCAAGGAGGTCTTTGCCGGGGTCATGCGGCTGATTACCGGCTCCCCCTACAACAAGGCCTTCTACATGGACCTGCTGAGCCTGTTGTACGACATCTTCGACAAGTCCCGCAAGCAGGGCGTCATGGCCATTGAGGAAGATATTGATAACCCGGAACAGAGCCAGATCTTCAGCCGCTACCCGGCAGTGATGAAGTCAAAGCACCTGACCGCCTTTGTGACCGACTATCTGCGCATCATCAGCTCCGGCAACATGGCGCCCCATGAGCTCGAGGGCCTGATGGACCAGGAGCTGGATACCCGGCAGCACGAACTGGAAGAGCCGGCCCATGCCGTCAACAAGATCGCCGACGCCCTGCCGGGCCTGGGGATCGTGGCAGCGGTGCTGGGTATCGTTATTACCATGAGTTTCATGAGTGAAGGCCCTGAAAAAATCGGCCTGAGTGTGGCCGCCGCCCTGGTGGGCACCTTCCTCGGTATCTGGATGGGCTATGGCTTTGTGGGGCCGACCTCCATCGCCCTGGAACACCACGCCAAGTACGAACTGCGTGCCTACGAGTGCGCCAAGGCATCGATTATTGCGACAGTTTCCGGCCAGGCGCCGCAGATGGCCATCGAGTTTGGGCGCAAGGCCTTGCCCAGCGACAAGCGGCCCAGCTTCCAGGAACTCAACGACCATGTCCGTTCCAAGTAACCCCCGGCGGAAACCCGGCTACACGCAGGTGTTGTAGTGGCTGACGAACCGATTATTGTAAAACGCGTCAAGAAAAGGGCTGCCGCCCACCACGGCGGCTCCTGGAAAGTCGCGTTTGCCGACTTCGCGACCGCCATGATGGCGTTCTTCCTGGTGCTGTGGCTCACCACCAACGCAACACCGGAGCAGAAGCTGGCGGTGGAGGGGTATTTCAAGGATCCGGTGGGATACACAGAGGGCGGTAGCCAGAACCCGGTCGACCTTGGCGGCAGTGCCGCGGTGTTGGAGGCCAGTGGCGAGGACCAGGCTGGCAGCACCATCTCGGTAGATGATCAGCGTATCGAAAGCCTTTCGGAACAGCTGGAGCAGCGTCAGATGGAAGAGCTGTTCCAGGACCTGAGGGAGCAGATCGAGAGCAGTGAAACCCTGAGCGAGTTCAGGGACCAGCTGCTGATCGACATCACCGACGAGGGCCTGCGCATCCAGATTGTCGACCGCTCCCAGCGCCCCATGTTTGACAGCGGCAGTGCCCAGCTCAAGCCCTATTCCCAGGATATTCTCTTTGAACTGGCGAAGCCCCTCGGTTCCGTGCGTAACAAGCTATCCATTACCGGGCATACGGATGCCACGCCTTTCAGCGGCCGGCCGGGTTACACGAACTGGGAGCTGTCTGCCGACCGGGCCAACGCCGCCCGCAGGGCGCTGGTGACTGGCGGAGTCCGGCCCGAGCAGATCAGCCGTGTCGTGGGGCTCAGCGATTCGGTGTTGTTCGACAAGGAAGATCCTACCGCGCCGGTTAACCGTCGCATCTCGATTATCGTGCTTAACAAGAAGGCCGTCGGTGAAATTGAAGGCCGGGCGGGGCGTACCGGTGAGCCACTTATTGATCTCACCAAGCCTTCCGAGGCTGAGGAGGAGGCTGCCCGGCAACGGCTGGAGAGCGGAGAATGGGCTGAGGAAGAAGAGCCAGTGCGCCCCAATGAGCTGAACTGGTAGCGGCGGAATCGGCGCGGTTGATTGTCTCAGCTCAGCTTCAGGCCCCTTGCCTGCTGCTCCTCCATGGCCTGCAGGATTCGCCGGAAACTGTGCAGGCGTTCTGGCGTAATCCGGCCCTCTGCCACCGCTTCATCCAGGGCGCACCCCGGCTCTCCCTGGTGGCGACAGTCCCGGAAACGGCAATGGCCGATGACCTCGCGGATCTCCCGGAAACCGAACTCGATTTCCGCCGGCGTCATGTGCCACAGGCCGAATTCACGAATGCCCGGTGAGTCGATCAGGTCACCCCCGCAATCCAGGTGGAACAGCCTTGCCGTTGTCGTGGTGTGGGTGCCCTTGCCGGTACTTTCTGACAGGGCGCCCACCTTCAACTCCCGGTCCGGCACCAGCGTCTGGATAATCGACGACTTGCCAACGCCGGACTGCCCTACGAACACACTGGTTCGGTCCTTCACCAGGCCGGTTATCACGCCGCCATGGGCATCCGGGTGATGAGCAGAGGCTTCAAGTACCTCATAGCCAAGGTGACGGTACCGGTCGAGCAAGGCATCGATGTGGTCCCGGTTCCGGTCGGTGAGCAGATCGGCCTTGTTCAGTAAAAGAACCGCGGCAATTCCGGTGTTCTCGGCCGCAACCAGGTACCGGTCAATCAGGTTGTCATGGGGTTCCGGCTCCGGCGCAATCACCAGCACAATATGGTCAATGTTCGCCGCCACAGGCTTCAGCTGACCAAAGTTGTCAGGCCGCTGCAGCAGGGAATGGCGCTCCTGCCGGGCCACGATCACCCCGGTATTGTCCGCCCCCTCGCACCAGGTGACCCGGTCGCCGGTCACCAGGCTGTCGATATTGGCCCGCACAAAGCAACGGAACAGCTTGCCCTGATGCTGCCCCTCCAGCGCCTCGACATCCAGCTGCTGGCCGTAATGGGCAATGACCAGCCCCGATTGTTCCGACCCCAGCTCACCGGACTCCCGCTGGGCCTCAATGGCCTGCTCCCGCTTGCCGGCACGGCGGGTGCGTTCTGCCTGGATCTTCTGGATACGGTGTTGCTGCTGCTTGCTGAGGCGGCGTTTCGCCATGGGAATCCTGATTGTTCTGGAAGTTGGGATGCTTCATCATATCAGACCTTGCCCAGCACACCTTCCAAACAGTGGAGATACGCCGCCATGGCCGAAGAAAACAACGACCGCCTGGTCTGGATAGACCTGGAAATGACCGGCCTGGATCCGGAAAGGGAACGGATCATCGAAATCGCCACCATCGTCACGGACTCCAACCTGAAGGTCATCGCCGAAGGCCCGGTACTGGCCGTCCATCAGAGCGATGAAGTACTCGACGCCATGGACGAATGGTGCACCCGCACCCACGGTAACAGTGGACTGACCCAGCGGGTAAAGGAAAGCCCTATCACCGAATCCGCCGCCGAGGAACAAACCCTGAACTTCCTTGCCCAGCACCTGGAGCCAGGCACCTCGCCGTTGTGCGGCAACAGCATCGGCCAGGACCGCCGCTTCCTGGTCAAATACATGCCCCGGCTGGAAGCCTTCTTCCACTACCGCAACCTCGACGTCAGCACCGTCAAGGAGCTGGCCCGTCGCTGGCGCCCGGACGTATTGGACAGCGTCCGCAAGAAAGGCTCTCACCTGGCCCTGGACGACATCCGGGATTCCATCGCGGAATTGCAGCACTACCGGGAGACATTTTTCCGTTTGGAAAAATAGGGCTTTCCCGGCGGCTGAACTGAACAAGGAATTCCGGTAGAATTCCGCCTCTGTTTTCAGCCATCGACCAACACGAGCAAAAGGGTCCCATGGAAATTAATCCCATTGTTACGAAGATCAAGGAACTTCGTGAGCGCACTGAAGCGCTCAGGGGGTATCTTTGACTATGATCAGCGCAGTGAGCGCCTGACCGAAGTCGAACGCGAACTCGAACAACCCACCGTCTGGGACGACCCCGACCGGGCCCAGGCCCTCGGCAAGGAACGCGCCGACCTCGAGCTGATCGTGCGCACCATCGACAACCTCACCAGCGGCCTCGACGACGCCGACAGCCTGCTGGAAATGGCCGCTGAGGAAGAGGACGAAGGTACCGTCGCAGACATCGAAAGCGACCTCGACAGCCTCGACAAGGAACTCGAAAAACTCGAATTCCGCCGAATGTTCTCCGGTGAAATGGACGCCAATAACGCCTACCTGGACATCCAGGCCGGCTCCGGCGGCACCGAAGCCCAGGACTGGGCCAACATGCTCCTGCGCATGTACCTGCGCTGGGCCGAGCGCCGTGGCTTCAAGGCCGAGATCGTCGAACTCCAGGAAGGGGAAGTGGCCGGCATCAAGAGTGCCACCATCCACATCCAGGGCGACTATGCCTACGGCTGGCTACGTACCGAAACCGGCGTACACCGCCTGGTGCGCAAATCCCCGTTTGATTCCGGCAACCGTCGCCACACCTCTTTCTCGTCGGTGTTCGTGTCACCGGAAGTGGACGACAGCTTTGTCATTGAAATCAATCCCGCCGACCTGCGTGTGGACGTGTACCGCGCCTCCGGCGCCGGCGGTCAGCACGTTAACCGGACCGAATCCGCGGTGCGACTGACCCACAACCCCACCGGCATTGTCGTGGCCTGCCAGGCTGGTCGCAGCCAGCACCAGAACAAGGACCAGGCCATGAAGCAGCTCAAGGCCAAGTTGTTCGAGCGGGAAATGCAGTTGCGTAACGCCGAAAAACAGAAGCAGGAAGATGCCAAGTCGGACATCGGCTGGGGCAGCCAGATCCGCTCCTACGTGCTGGACGACAGCCGCATCAAGGACCTGCGTACCAAGGTTGAAACCAGCAACACCCAGAACGTACTGGACGGTGACATCGACAAGTTCATCGAAGCCAGTCTAAAGATGGCGCTGTAAACAGCGCCTTCTGCCATCGCTCTAACCCGGAAACTCCGACCTATTCTGTGAGCCAAGATGACTGACCACAACCCGAACGCCACACACACCGAGGACAACAAGCTGATTGCCGAGCGCCGTGCCAAGCTGGCCGAGCTGCGCGAACAGGGCAATCCCTTCCCCAACGATTTTCGCCGCGACGCCACGGCTGCCGAGCTGCAGGAGAAATACGGCGACAAATCCAAGGAAGAGCTGGAGTCCATGGGCATCAAGGTGGCCATTGCTGGCCGCATGATGCTCGATCGCAAGGCGTTCAAGGTGGTCCAGGACATGACCGGCCGCATCCAGGTCTATGCGTCCAAGGACGTGCAGAAAGATACCAAGCACTGGGACCTGGGCGATATTATTGGCGTGCGAGGTACTCTGTCCAAGTCTGGTAAGGGCGACCTTTACGTCACCATGGATGAGTATGTGCTGCTCACCAAGTCCCTGCGCCCGCTGCCGGAGAAGCACAAGGGCCTGACCGACACCGAGGCCCGCTACCGTCACCGGTACGTGGACCTCATGATGAACGAGGAAAGCCGCCGGGTGTTCCACGCCCGCTCGCAGATCATCAACGTCATGCGCCAGTACTTCGCTGAGCGGGATTTCATGGAAGTGGAAACCCCCATGCTGCAGGTGATTCCCGGTGGTGCGACTGCCAAGCCCTTTGTCACCCACCACAACGCCCTGGGTATCGACATGTACCTGCGGATTGCGCCGGAGCTGTTCCTCAAGCGCCTGGTGGTGGGTGGTTTTGAGCGGGTCTTCGAGATTAACCGTAACTTCCGTAACGAGGGTCTCTCCACCCGGCATAACCCCGAGTTCACCATGGTGGAGTTCTACCAGGCCTATGCGGACTATAACGACCTGATGGACCTCACTGAGGACATGCTGCGCACCATTGCGCAGAAAGTACTGGGCACGACGACGGTCACCCATACCCGCACCCTGGGTGACGGTACCGAAGAGACCATTGAATACGACTTTGGCAAGACCTTCGAGCGCCTGACCGTGGTTGATGCGATCCTGCGCCACAACCCGGATATTACCCGGGAGCAACTGGCTGACAACATGCAGGCTCGCAAGGTGGCCCAGGACCTGGGTATCCAGGTCAAGGCTGGCTGGGGGCTGGGCAAGGTGCAGATCGAGATATTCGAGGCCACCGCCGAGCACCGGCTGATGCAGCCGACGTTCATCACCGAGTACCCGAAGGAAGTGTCACCCCTGGCTCGTTGCAAGGACAGTGACCCGTTTGTCACCGAGCGGTTCGAGTTCTTCGTTGGCGGCCGCGAGATTGCCAACGGCTTCTCCGAGCTCAACGATGCGGAAGACCAGGCCGAGCGCTTCCACGCCCAGGTCGCCGAGAAAGACGCCGGTGACGACGAGGCCATGTTCTACGACGAAGACTACGTGATGGCGCTGGAATACGGCCTGCCGCCCACGGCCGGTGAGGGCATCGGTATCGACCGGCTGGCCATGTTGCTGACAGATTCCCCGTCCATCCGTGACGTTATCCTGTTCCCGGCCATGCGCCCGGAGCACCGGCATGAGCACAAGCACGACGAGGCCGAGTAACGCCATGCATCCCGCCGAGATCCTGGCCCGGGAACTCAAACCCGGGCGCGGTTGGGACCAGTGGCTGGCCGACGAGTTCAGCCAGCCTTACATGCAGCAACTGGCGGAATTCCTGGCGGGGGAGGAAGCCGCCGGCAAGGTGCTTTATCCGGAACGGCGCCATTGCTTCAACGCCCTGAACAGTACCCCACTGGACCGGGTCAAGGTCGTCATCATCGGCCAGGACCCGTACCACGGCCCGGACCAGGCCCACGGCCTCTGCTTCTCGGTGCGCCCCGGTGTCGCCGTGCCGCCATCACTGGTCAATATCTTCAAGGAAATCCGCGACGACCTGGGTATCGAACCCCCGGACCATGGCTGCCTGCAGCCCTGGGCGGAGCAGGGGGTCCTGTTGATCAATGCGGTGCTCACCGTTCAGCAGGGCAATGCCGGCGCCCATCAGGGCAAGGGCTGGGAGCACTTTACCGACAAGGTTATCGAAACCATCAATGAGCACCGGCAAGGCGTGGTGTTCCTGCTCTGGGGCAGCTATGCCCGCAAGAAAGGCCGCATCATCGACCGCAGCCGCCACCTGGTGCTGGAAGGCCCGCACCCGTCACCCCTGAGCGCCTACCGCGGCTTTTTCGGCTGCAAGCACTTTTCAAAAGCCAACCAGTGGCTGGAGCAGCATGGGCAGGAACCCATCGATTGGTCATTACCCAGTATGCAAGAACTACTTGAAAGGTACGCAACGAGATCAGCGGGATAAAGTCCCACCCTGGCCAGGCGGGCGTGGGGGTGGGGATGTTTTTCTGCAGGGAAAAGGTGTCTGAGCGAAGCGAGTTCTTTTCCCGAAAAAAAATATCCCTGCGCCGCGCCCAGGCAACGGAAGCTGAACTAACTACTTCAGTAACGCCATAGCCGCTTCCATCTGAGCGTTAAGGTCTTCCTCATCATTCAGGTTGGCATTGGGGTCCAGCCCCAGCCGGTCAAAAGCACTGATCGTGCTCCAGTCCATCTCGTTGACCGGGTGATCTGTGCCGGCAAGAAGCTGGAGATTGGCAACCATCACCAGGTCAGCGTAATCGGCGGATGCTACCTGGCGCTGGTAGTTCTGATATTCCAGCGGGACCATCTGCAGGTCTTCCGGGAAGTCCCAGCGCTTGAGAATGCTCGTGCCAATGCGCGGGTGCAGCTCGTCGATCACATTGTCCAGCATGATGCTGCTGATCTGTACGTCCTGGTCTTCCACATAACGCAGGATAGGCAGCACGCCGATCATGTGAACCAGCCCGGCCAGCGTGGCCTGGTCCGGTTTCAGGCGGGTGTATTGCTGGGCAAGTACGTGGCAGATGCCCGCCACCTCGGTACTGGTTTGCCAGTTCGCCCGCAGGCGCTTGTCGACCATGTCGGAGGTGGCCTGGAACATCTGCTCCATCGCCAGGCCCATGGCCAGGTTGCTGGTATAGGCCATGCCCAGACGGCTGACCGCCATGTTCAGGTTCTCGATGGCGCGACTGCCCCGGAACAGCGGGCTGTTGCAAACCCGGATGAGCCGCGCGGACAGTGCAGTATCGTTGCTGATGACCCTCACCAGGTCCATGATGGACGAGTCTTCGGACTCGGCAATGTCACGTACCTGTAGGGCAACCTCCGGCAGGGTGGGCAGGATCAGTTTGTCGCTTTCGATAGCCGACAGGATATCGTCGCGAATGGTGTCAACAATGTTGGACATAGTGCGTTCAGGTCCCTGATCATTCAGTTAACGTCGCAGATGGTCCCGTTATAGCAGATCCGGACGTGTTTTCCTGTCACCTTATGTATCTGACGACTCTGCCTCACGTTCCGGGACCGCGTAGGGCAGGGGCAATACTTGTAGCGGTCGTTCCGACCCGGGAAGGAACAGGTCCTTACCGGCATCAGCGTGGCGCAGTACCGCCAGGAACTGAACCGAACCATCGTCAAATGTCACTGCGCGGACTACCTCGCCGACTGATTTTTCGCCTGCCATGACGGGCGATCCCGGCGCTGGTTGCTCTCCCGACTCCACGCCCAGGCGATACAGGCTCTTCTTCAATTGTCCCAGGAAGTGCATGCGGGCAATGACTTCCTGCCCGGTATAACAACCCTTTTTGAAGTGAATACCCTCCAGGTGCTGAAGGTTCAGCATCTGGGGAACCCAGGCTTCCTTTGTTTCAGGGGTCAGTTCGGGGACTCCGGCGGCAATCTCACTGGCGTTCCATTCCGCCAGAGAGACCTGGTGAAGCCGGCCAAGGATGTCCTGAAGGGTGCCATCCACCCCTTGCGGTAGCCAGAGCTCAAAACGGGGAGTGCCCTCGGCGGTGGCGTTGGTGCGTACGAGGTATCCACTGCCCAGTGCCAGTGAGCTGTTGATTGTCTCTGGCACGGGTGAGGCATTACCCGCGACTGTCCCGGCGGCGGCTTCGCCGATAAGGCCGAAAACCTGGCCATTATCGAGTCGTTCCATGGACGTGCCCCGGAAAAGCATCAGATACTTGTTCAGGTGGGCCGCCACGTCATCCGCCAGGCTGGCGGGCATGGTCAGCAATACGTCTTCGCCATCGCGGACCAGCCGGGTCAGCAGGTAGGCGCGGCCCTTGGGCGTGCTGGCGGCGGCCCGGGGGGAGTGTCCCGCCACCACATTGGTGAGGTTCTGGCTCAACTGGCCCTGCAGGAAGTCATTGGTACCAGGCCCGCTGACCCGGAACAGCACCTGGTTGTCCAGCCGCGCGGCGGCGGGAAGTTCCGGGTGACGACGGGCGACATTATTGGCATCAGTGGTCATGGGTCTTGCCTCCGGGCCAGATACGTTGCGTGAAATTCTTGTACCACGGGGTCTCATCAATGGGGGCGGGGTGCTCCGGCATCAACCTCAGCCACACCCGCATTCGCCGCAGGGATTCAGCCGGCACATTGCCCAGCGGCCTGGGCAACAGGATAACCGGGTAGCGGCGACCACTGCTGTGCCCCAACAGGCCAAGGACCAGGTAGCGCCCAGAAACCCGGCTGTCGCCGGATACCTTGACCTCTTCCTCATCGCCATTCGCCAGGGTTGTGAAGAGGCGTGGGCCGCGGGCAGTCAGTTGCCTGACGGCGTCCGGTGCGGTAAGTGTTCCAGCCTGGCGCCAGCGGCGCATGCCCTGAAGGGCCAGCAAGGCGACAACCGGCACCAGTAGCCAGGCTCCCCTGATGGCCATGCCGAGCCCGACGAGCACCAGCAGTATCCAAGGCGCAGCGGCAAGCAGCCCGATTACCGTGGAGGGCGCAAGGGGTAGTTCAATCCGGTTGTACACGGTCCAGGATCAGCCGGACGATGCGGCGCAGGTCGGGGTCATCCGGCTCGCTGCGCTGCATGAACCATTCGAACATGTCTGCATCCTCGCACTGGATCAGCTTGTGGTAGCGTCGCTGGTCTTCTTCCGGCAGCGACGGATAGGCTTCCTCCAGGAAGGGAATCAGTAGCACGTCCAGTTCCAGCATGCCACGACGGCTGTGCCACCAGAGGCGATTGAACTCGGCTTGGGATTTTTCGGACATCGATTCAGGGCTCGCTTGAGAGTGTGGTGCCGGTTACTGGCCGGCACTCAGGGTGATGCAATACGGTATGTGGTCGGCACCAGTACGGTATCTTCCGGGTCATTCTGCAGGCCCGGGTAGTCCAGGGTGAAGTGCAGCCCCCGGCTTTCCTTGCGTTGCAGCGCCGAGCAGATAATCAGGTCCGACACGGTGACCAGGTTGCGAAGCTCCAGCAGATCGTTGGTGACCCGGTAGTTGCTGTAGAACTCGCTGATCTCCCGGGCCAGCAGGTCGACCCGGTGCTTGGCGCGCTGCAGCCGCTTGGTGGTGCGCACAATGCCCACATAGTCCCACATGAAGTGGCGGAGTTCATCCCAGTTGTGGGAGATCACCACATCCTCGTCAGAGTCGCGAACCTGGGACTCGTCCCAGTCGGGTGCTCTCGGCGGTGCGGGGATGTCGTCCTCCCGCCGGGCGATATCCGCTGCGGCAGCCCGACCATACACCAGGCACTCCAGTAACGAGTTGCTGGCCATCCGGTTGGCGCCATGCAGGCCGGTAAAGGCCGCCTCGCCCACCGCATAGAGCTGGTTGATATCGGTGCGGGCGCGCTCGTCAGTGATGATACCGCCACAGGTATAGTGGGCCGCCGGCACCACCGGGATCGGTTCGCGGGTGATATCAATGCCGAAGCCAAGGCACTTCTCATAGATGGTGGGGAAGTGCTCGCGGATAAAGTCCGCCGGCTTGTGGCTGATATCCAGGTAAAGATGGTCCGCCCCCAGCCGTTTCATTTCATGGTCAATAGCCCGGGCGACGATGTCCCGGGGTGCCAATTCGCCCCTGCTGTCAAAGCGATCCATGAAGCGACTGCCGTCGGGCAGTTTCAGCACCCCGCCTTCGCCCCGCACCGCTTCGCTGATCAGGAACGACTTGGCATGGGGGTGGTAAAGACAGGTGGGGTGGAACTGGTTGAATTCCATGTTCGATACCCGGCAACCGGCCCGCCAGGCCATGGCAATACCATCGCCGGAAGCACCGTCCGGGTTGGTGGT
>Ga0098065_1000468_pt1 | contig 18975 bp, 14 predicted proteins | sample 25_taG_FD_75062 | JGI IMG/M metagenome (GOLD analysis project Ga0098065, IMG submission 75062) | Marine viral communities from Cariaco Basin, Caribbean Sea - 25_WHOI_OMZ | ecosystem: Environmental > Aquatic > Marine > Oceanic | place: Caribbean Sea: Cariaco Basin | collected 2014-11-08 | reverse complement strand
TATCCCCGAAGCCAGCTCAATGATGCGTTTGGTATTAATATCAAAGCCGAGTACAGCTCGCTGCTTACCAAACTCGACAGCTAAGGGCAGGCCAACGTACCCTAGACCGATAATGGCTATCTTGATGTCACTGATATCTTTTCCATTGATATCCTGCCTATCGCTACTATCGTTTTTTTCTTTAATATGTTTCATCTTTCTCATGCCTCCCATGACATCCCTTTAGCGCATCGATTATCGAATTATAGTTATTATTTATCGCCCACTTAAATCAATTCGGTAGTCGCTATTGCAGCAGATGGCTTCTTAACCTCGGTAGCCTGCTGATAGCCCGACACAAAGTATCGAAACTGCTGCTTGAGCCAGCTGATATCGTCCTGTTGTGCCCGTTGTACCAGTTGTTCTAAGGTCTCCTCAATATCTGGCAAGGCAAAACAGTGCTCTCTAGCTTGCTTAATTAAAGGGTGCTTCGTGCTAGCGATATTATCCTCACCGATGATTAGCTCTTCATACAACTTTTCGCCTGGCCGTAGGCCAGTAAAGACAATCTCGATATCACCATGGGGGTTGGCCTCGTCTTTGATTTGACAGCCACTCAAATGCACCATTCGCCGCGCCAAATCAACTATCTTGACCGAATGCCCCATATCTAAGACGAACACCTCCCCACCTTTTGCCATAGCACCTGCTTGAATGACCAAATTGGCAGCCTCCGGTATCGTCATAAAATACTGGGTTACCTCAGGATGCGTGACGGTAATCGGCCCGCCATGCTCAATCTGCCGAGTGAATAAGGGCACTACCGAGCCTGACGACCCCAATACATTGCCGAAACGCACCATACTAATACTGGTGCGGTGGTTGCCTAGCGCGTTATCCGATTTGTTAACCTCCCAACTTAAGGCTTGGCAGACGAGCTCAGCCAAGCGTTTGGACGCCCCCATAATATTGGTAGGGCGCACGGCTTTATCAGTAGAGATTAGGACAAAGGTGGTCACTTGTGCCCGGATAGCAGCGCGGGCGCAGTGGTAGGTGCCTTTAGCATTATTGATGACACCTTCAAAGGGGTTTTGCTCCACAATGGGCACGTGCTTATAGGCGGCGGCATGATAAACCGTCTGAATGTGATGCGTCGCAAATACCGTTTGCAGTTTGTGCTCATTGGTGACATTACCTATTAGTGCTACGATTTCGCTACGTTCGTCTAATGGTAAGGTAGCTTGCTGTGCTAGTAGCTCCTGGTGAATGGCATATAGGGCATACTCTGATAGCTCGAATAGCACCAAGCAGCGCGGGCGGTTTTTGAGGATTTGGCGGCACAGCTCGCTCCCAATAGAGCCGCCTGCCCCCGTGACTACAACCCCTTTATTGCTGATATTTTGTCGTAATAACTCGGCATTTGGTGCGGCTGTCTGCCGATTCAGCACGTCTAAAATATCCACTTGGCGTAAAGTGCTGACCGTCACTTTGCCATCGGCAATTTCGGTTAGACTAGGTAGTTTCTTGATTTTGACAGAGATATTAGAGAGGGTATCGATGATTTGGCGTGTACGCGCGCGGCCCATAGTAGGCACAGCCAAGAAAACTTGCTCTATGTTGAATTTAACTACTAGTGCTGGCAGGTCAAGGGGGGCATATATTCTCTTATTAAACAAATGGGCGCCCGTCAATCGTGAATCGTCATCGACAAAAGCTATGACTTGGTAGCGACTGGTGTGCCTAAGCGCCTCGTATAAGGCCTTCCCGGCTGCTCCTGCGCCATAAATGATGACTTTTTCACACCTTTCCGCCCTATTGCCACGAAACTCCCGTTGGCCCTGCCCACTAGCTAATAACTCGCGCAAGGTTAAGCGGCTGCTCCATAACCAAATAAAGAATAGGAACAAATACATAGCGGGCACAGAGCGAGGAATAGCACGCAAACTATCGAGATAGTGAATCATGCCAATGGCGACTAGTAGCAAGACAAACAGCTGTAAAACACTGCGCATTTCCCCATCGAAGAATATGCGGGTCACGCCTTTATAAAACCCAATCATATAAAGGCCAAGAACGGGTGCCAGTGCACATAGACTGAGCAACATCATACTGATATGCGACTCAACCGTACCAAAGCGCAACGATAAAGCCAGAAATAAGCAGAGACAAGATATTAAGTAATCGCTCACCAATAAGATGCATCGCTTAGCATAGCGTGGCAACTCTAGCAAACTAGCAGACACGCGGTATCTCCAACTGGTGGCAGTACGAGGTTCTAAAACAGCTAGACTATCCTCAGTCCGGCGGAGCTTATTAGTACTACTGTCTATATTCATAGTCATGGTATCGCACCACTGCTTACGCTGATTAAGGAAAACCTCTTTGCTTGCTGTTGCTAACAGCTGTTACTAAAATTAGTACTTACAAACTTCTATTTAAAGTCACAAGTTACCTCAGACCCTCTTGCGCATAGGCATAACTATAGTGGTAGCTATACCTGCCCAGCACCCCTTGGCGGATGTCATTAAGGATGATGCCATCAACCTCGATATTCGCCTTTTGCAACTGCTTGACCACATAAGCCAACTGGCCTTCGATAGAATGGCTGTATCGGGTCACCATCAGCACTTTGTCCGCATACTGCGCAGTAATCATGGCATCAGACGCGACTAATACCGGGGGAGAATCAATAAAGATATAGTCATACAGCGGGGTTAACTGAGCCATCAAGTCCGCAAAACGATCACTTGCTAGTAAGGAAGTCGGGTTTTTGGGATGGCGACCGCGAGGCAACAGGTCTATATGGTCAAAAGATGTCGGATGAATGCACTGCGTCAGGGCTACGCTATCCGGTGGCGGCTCGTCAGAATGAGTGCATGAAAACGATGACGGTGGCGCAAGGTATTCCGCCAAACCCTGCTCTTGTTGCGCAGGTGTAAGAGTAAATACCTTATGCAAATGACCTAGGCGCATATCGCCATCCATCACCAAAACTTTTTTATCCAAATGGGCAAATACTTCGGCTAGATTCGCGGTAACAAAAGACTTGCCTACGCCGGGACTCTCGCCCGTAATCAAGATAACTTTGCCTTTGCCCGCCGCCTTATGTACCGCTGGCATACCAAACATCAAAAAGGTGCGCAGACTCTTGATAGCTTCGTAAGTCAGACCATCATGATCAACTTGCGCCAGTAAACGCTTGCCCGCTCGCTTGTTATTGCTGAGACGCTGTAAAGATCTTGAGCGTGGCACTGTCGCAATCACAGGTATCCCTGTCTTGGCCTCAAGATGCTCGGGGTCCTTCACGGTATTGCGCATCAAATTACGCAACAGTACGAGCAGCGTCCCCAGCAAGGTGCCAAGCAAAAGCGACAGAATATAAATCTGTAACTTCTTGGGTGCAATTGGTTTGAAAGTACTGATAGGCAAATCAATGGCGCGCACATAACCAATCTCGCCGGCCCGCACGATTTTAAGTTGCTCGTGATTTTTGAGCATCGTTAGATAAATCTCACGATTAATCTCCATGTCTTCTGACAGCTGAAGAAACTCGCGTTGGATTTCGGGTAAGCGGGCAATCAGCCTTTTGACCTCTTTACGCCGTGTGCGCAAAACCTTGAGCTGATCCTTAATTTGAATGACTAGCGGGTGCTCATTGGTATAGTAAGTACTGAGTTCGGCCAACTTTAGATTGAGCTCATTTAATTGTGACTCGATCTGATAGCTCTCGGTCAATAGCAGCTCGGCCTCTTTACTGACATCAATAGTGCCGTAAGTTTCGCGAAATTCGTTAAAAGTGGCTTCTGCGGCTTCTAGCTTTTGTTTTAACTTAGGAATTTGCGACTTCATAAACTCAATAGTGTTGGTCGTCTGCTCAGAGCTGCGCTCTTGGTTTTGCGTGACGTAAGAGTTGACGATTTGGGTCAGAATACGCCGAACTTGCTCTTGATCACTACCGGTTAGTTTTAGCTCGATAATGCCCGTTTGTTTGCCCCGCTCGGTGACTGATAAGGCTGTGTTTAAGGCATCAGTGCTGACCTGAAGCGACTGCTTAGTGAGACGAATTGGATGCTTATCCTGAGGCAGTGACAGTACAGTGAGGGTGATATTCCCTGCGGTAGTCTTAAAGGTAGTCTTTTCCCCTAGCGGCCCAGGGAAGTTATAAATACCATCACTAAGGACAAAGCCCGATGGCGTAGCTCGCAAAGTAAAGGTATGATTCAGATAAGCTTGCGGCACTTCAAACACACTCACCCGAGCGGGTCCATCTCCGGTATCTAGCGTCACGCCATCATTGCGATGAATAGGTGTCGCCGTTTGGGCCTGCAGCAGTCTGTCTAAAGCATGCTGCTGCGGATCTACCATTTGGATATCGAGATGCAGCAAGTCCACCACTGGCTCCAATACCATGCGCGATTTGATGAGCTCGCGCTCGGTTTGCGCCAAACTGACTTCAGGGGCGACCAACTCCGAAATATTGGCTCCTAAAGCGGACAGACCTAGCGACTTTTCATCAAGTTGCAGCAGCGCGTTGGCGCGGTAAGTAGGATTAACATAGCGGCTATACAGCACGCCGAATAACAGGCCTAGCACTGCAAAGGCCAGTACAATCTTCCAACCGCGTAGTAATACGCCTAGTAAAGCCAGCAGATCAATTTCATCATCCTCAACTTTTGGCGTCGCTCTCGGTAATTTTGGTGGCGTTATACTCATAAGTTATACTCGTAAACCAGCACTTGTTATTGTTATTTTCCTAAGCGAATCTCTGCTTTTTGCTACTTGTAGCAGCGCTCTTTATTAAAACCTTCCAGCTGCTCCAATTTTGGCTACCGCCGCTATTAAAGCCCTGTAATTAAAGAAATTGCTGAGGCAGAAGGCAAGATAGACTCAATAAATCTTGACCAGCGCGTGATACCGGTAGGATCGACATAGATAATGTCATCAGTCTGCATCTTGAAGCGATTCGCCAAAGCAAAATTGGTCACTGAGCGCATATCCACATAATAGATATCGGTATACCGCTGTCCTGGACGATCACGAACCACATAGACTTTAGCCGCATCAGCGGTCTCGGCATCTAAGCCTTTGGATTCTCCCAAAACATGCGCCAAAGTCAGCCCCTGCTCAGGGATCTCTAGCGGCTCTATCTCACCAAACTCCCCCAACACGTAAACCTTGTTGCGATCGCGATTATTGATATGCAGTGCATCGCCATCCTGCAGATAAATCTGATTGGGAGAGACACCTTGATCTTGTAAATTGCGTAATCCAAGTGGATAGCGGGTCCCTTGGCGAGTTAGCTCGATGCTGTTAGAGTCGCCGCTCGCCAGTGCCCCGCCCGCCATAGAAATTGCTTCTACTAAGGAAACCGGCGCATCGGCCATGTTAAATTCACCCGACTGCTTTACCGCGCCATCTACAAAGTACTTTTTGCCACGATAATTGATGACCTTCACCTGCGGGTCTGGGTATTTGAGGTAAGTTTTTAATTGCGCGCATAACTTGGCCGTAAACTGCGAGACACTAAGTCCGCCGGCTTTGACTCGACCAATCAAAGGAAACTGAATGTAGCCTTGCTGATCCACTGCAAAGCCCGAAGCATAAGGATTGCTAGAGCTAGTATTGGCCGCTGGAATAATCTCGGGATAGTCTATTAGCGCAATACTCAGAATATCTCCTGCGGCAATGCGGTAATCGGCTTGGTTTGAGGGCTTTAATAACGAAGATAGGGAGTGGTTGGTATAGGCTTCATGGTTAGTCAGAGGAGAGTTATTATGGTCCGTAGTCGGTAACGAAGCAGACGGTAAACTCGCTAAGCTCAATGGTTGAATATGGAACTGCATGCCGTTTGACGCTAAAAAGCGACCTGACTGCGGCAAATCACCCGCATGAAATCCAGAAGTAACCGCACAACTTGCGAGTAATCCAAATAGCCCAAAAAACAATACTTTGCTAAGCACTGCAACGGACTTCTTCAAGATTATTGCTGTAAATTCCATAAGTTACGCTCAAATAAACTGATTTATTGAAACTACTTGAAATCTAACAATAATAACTCTATCTAATGCTATTATTAAATAATACTACAATAACAATTTAAATCAGTAAACAAATATATAGTTATAAATACCACATTTATTATTTAAATTTACTTAACAATATGAAGTTGTAGATAAATTATTTATCTCTGATAAACGAAATAAATGTAACTGAGCTAAGCGAGTATTGATAAGCTGGGATTGGAGCGTATTGCGGAGAGTGTTTGCGAAGAACGGTTAAAATCAGTTAAAAAGTGCAGTCAATAAAAAACCACACTTCACAGTGTGGTTGCTAAAAATCATTGGGTTCAGCAGTAGTAACAGACCATGCTACTCGTCAATACAATTGCCACTCTAAACCGACACCTGCTCCTATATCACTAGAGTCGACCTCTGAATCTACCGCCCAAACTCTGGTTGAGATAAGGGTTTGCGGTTTGAGCTGATGATCCCAAGCGATATCGATGACCTTGAGCTTATCAGGAGTTGGGAAAGCCTGATTAATAGCTTCGTCAGCTTGATTTACCTCAGCATACTGTATTTTGGCACGAATAAAATTATCTTCATTAAGCCATAACTTACTGCCCAACGATATACTTTCGGCTTTGCCACCTAGACCATGCCCTAATGGATAGCCTTGCTGATAATAGCCATCACGATAAATCGAGTGATTATAGCCCAATCTAGTATTCGCATACTCTGCATACAGCTGATAAGGCTGACCATTTAACGCTGAAGCATAATCCGCCCCAAGCAAATACATATTTTTAGCAGGCAATCCACCCGCCTCATCTTCCCCTACCAACTGAGCGTAGACGGTCGCCGGCACTGCTACCAAAGGCGCCAAATTCACACGGGCATCAAAGCCAGCAAGTTGATTAGCTGGATCTTCCTTACCGGTATCTCCATTGTCTCGCATACCTGTTAAAGCATCAAAGAAAGAGCTAACACTCTCTGGTCGACCCTCACCACCCCACATAAAAGTGCGCGAAGCCCCCAACTCTAACCATGGCAATGGGCTAGCAGCGAGACGCATGCCAAACAATTTGGCTTCTGGTATAGCTTCGTAATCATCCAACTGACCAGCAAACAACTGATACTGCCAAGGCCCCGTCCATGCTAAATATGGTGAGGCAGGAGCCGTCTGCTCGTCACGTTGCATAGTCACGCCTACTACAGGGCGACTAGCATCACCACGAATTAGGCTACCCTCATTACCAGGACCCCACCAAGTAGGTATCTGACCAGCGATTAGCCATTGGTTGGCTGCCGTACCCGCAAGATAAGACCCTACAAAATCGACGTCAGAGCCACTATCACCAGACTCCTTATCATTGGCAGCCGCTGCTATCAAATCATCATGCTTAAGGTTGGCTTGTAGGTTAGCCTCCCATTGAGGCTGGCTGTAGCCTAGCTTGACCGTCGCCTGCTGCTCAGCCAATGATGGATCCGCAAAAGTTTGCGGCAACGCTTGTCTGTTACTCTGTACGTACCCATCCAACTCAGCAGTCACGCCAGGTCTAGTATTTTGCGCTAGAGTAGCCTGCACTGATTGCACTACCTGTTGCTGCTCTGGGGTTGTCACCTTAGCCGATGCCAGTCCGCGACGAATTTCATTAGCAGTCAAAGGCCAAGTCGTCGTGCTAATTTGCGTCACCCCTTGCGCTCTCAACCAGTCCAAGTCCGACTTCAGCCGCATATCATTCATATAGAGACTCTGCGCGCTACTGGCCATCGCTACCAAGCCTAATCCCAGACCGATGCTGAAACTCACGCTCAGTCGTTTATACTTTAGTTTGGACATCATAGGTTTCTACTTCTAACAATGGAGGGTGGGATGAGAGGATTGGCTCTCATTATATCACTCTAGCGGTCTTGCTCAATGCTAGCAAATACCGTATTGATGGCTGCTACCGTCTGAGCTATCTCTGCTGCATCTAAGGTAGGTTGCACTAAGAACATCAGACTAGTCTCCCCCAACTGATGAGCTACTGGCAAACGCGGCTCAGGACGTAGACCTGTACCATCAAAAGCTTTTTCTAAATAGACTTCAGAGGCTGAACCCGAGTAACATGGCACGCCCAAAGCCGTAATGTCTTGGATAATACGGTCTCGCGACCACCCTTCAGGTAAGTTGGCTGGCTGGGCATAAACGTACAGCTTATAATAAGCATGCGTTGCTTCAGTAAACCCTTCGGTCTCCTCCATCTTAGGGGCTTCAAGATACCCTTTAGCCGCCCAAGGCGCACACGCCTGCAAAATTGCATGGGCATGCGCCGTACGAGTCGCTGTCCAATCCTTCATTCTGCGCAATTGAATACGCCCTATAGCGGATTGCATTTCTGTCAGACGCCAGTTGGTGCCAAAGCTTTCATGCAGCCAGCGATAGCCTGGCGGATGCTCTTTTTCATAGACGGCAGCATAGCTTTTGCCATGATCTTTAAATGCCCACATCTTGCGCCACAGTTGCTCATCATTGGTCGTGACCATCCCGCCTTCACCACCTGTGGTCATAATCTTATCTTGGCAGAAGCTCCATGCCCCAATATGACCAATACTGCCCACACTACGACCTTTATAGCGAGCACCATGTGCCTGAGCACAATCCTCAATCACATATAAATTATGCTCATCGGCTAAGGCCATGATGCCATCCATATCACACGGCCAGCCTGCCAGATGCACACAGATAATAGCGCGCGTGTTCGAAGTCAATACGGCCTGGATAGTCTCGGCACTAATATTGCCACTTACTGCCTCAATGTCAGCAAAGATAGGGGTAGCACCGGCATTAATGACACTAGAGACACTGGCTAAAAAAGTCCGTGGAGTAACGATAACTTCATCGCCCTCGCCTATCTCTAAGGCTTGCAACGCTAAATCTAATGCTAAAGTACCGTTGCCCACCGCAATAGCGTATTGACTGTCTGACCATTCGGCAAACTCACTTTCAAACTGACGACCTTCTTGGCCTGTCCAGTAGTTCACTTTATTAGAGAGCAACACTTGGCTGACCGCATCGGCTTCTTCTTGCGTAAAGCTCGGCCACGGGTGAAAAGATGTATTTAGCATAATATAGACTTATACCTTATTAAATTTATTAGGAGTTCTAGTTATTAGAACCTTAGCTGTTAGAAACTGAGTAGTTATAACTTTAATTGTTAAAAGCTTAAGTATTGAAAATTCAAGTTATTAAAAATTTGAGTTGTTAGGCTGTAGTAATGCATCACGAAGTTGTAAATACAGATAATAAAGCAGCGCGTAGACGACAAATAATAACCCGCCCCCTTGCATAAAGCCCACGGTAATCTTCGCTAAAAATAAATAACTATCAGACACTAGTAGGGTATGCCATTTAGCAGCGGCCTGTAAACTGAAAATTAAGGCACTAGCTAAAATAAGACTAATGATAACAAGACTATGAGATTTTTGCAGAATTAACGGCTGCAGCACAGTATAGCTAGAGGAATAATTTTGCGGTGTTGTATTGGGATAAGCGCTATCTTGTGTTGGATAGCTCGAGCTAGGCAACCAATAGGTCAAATAAGCGAATCTGCCTAACATTAGCAATCCTAGCAGGGAGCTTAGGTATTGCAGTAGGCGGGCGATCGGCATCTGACCTAACCCATATATAATGACGGTCTGCTGCAGCATACTCACTTGCTCAGCGATAAAGCCATTCGGATGCGTTGTACCATCCCAAAGCAAGTGGGTCACTGAGCCTAATAATAGACCTACCCCCACTTTTGAACAAAAGATACCACCACGCTTTAAGGCAAATCGCAAGCGATCCTTTAGAAGATAAGGTGTATGAAATGTAGGAGAATTTGGCACATTTGCAGGCGGTAGGCGCTCTCCTGGTAATCTCTCCAGCCAAGGCTGCGCTAAGACTATTGCCGCAGGTTTTAACCCCCAAAACCACACCCCAAACACCAATAGCCCCCAGGGCAAGCAATAACTGAATAGACCCGACCACTCATGAGAATGACGCGCCACCGTACTGGCAGACCCTATAAGCAGCCGCTGCAAAAAGTCTAAATCTAAAAAGTAAGGCAAGTCGGGAAGCATAGTGCCAATCAATAGCGCGTCAAAATTCAACCAGCGACGGCTACGATAAAAAGGTAAGGCGGCTGCCATGTGGGCGACGGTAAAGGCCATCTAGGGTTTATTCGACTCCGTACTCTTAAGATTTAAATGAGAGGTTTTATGGTTTAATTTCGCGCTACGTAGTTTAAGTTTTTACTACGCCGTTTAAATTTGTGCCATCTAAATTAACCCTACATATTGGAGACTTTAAGGGCAGAGACCTTACCATGGAGATTTTGCTTAATATTATCTAAAGTTTGTTTTTTTAAGACTATTTCTGTCCAGTGGCGCAAAATGACTTTGTCATAATCTATGTGGCTTTGATAAGGCAAGCCTAACTGAGCCTTAATACAGAATTCCACAGGATTAAACCCCAGATGCGCACAAAAAGGTGTGGTACCCGAAAAGCGACTGTTAATCTCAAATAGCTTAGGTATACCGGCCTCACTCAGTCTGAGCTGAAAGTTACAAGACCCCGAAATCCCTAACTTTACGGCGATTTCTCTGACATAGTCCTCTATTATCAAAGAGTGCTCCGGAAAAGCTCTGAAAGTATCGCCCGACCTTAACTCCCTACGCAGACATAAGACGTCTGAGACCACCCCCTGACAGATAGCGATGGTGCAAGTATATTCATAGCCCTCGATATGCTCTTGCACGATGGGCGCCTGTAGCGAGTCGATGGCCATTTTAGCTTGATTTAGATTATGAACTAAATGCACCCCAATAGAGCGGCAGCCGACTCTAGGCTTGATAATTAATGGAAATTTAATTTGGCTCCACTCTACTTCATGCGGCAATAGCGTGATCGGGTAACTTAAATGATGCTCTTGCAAAAACTCAACTGTCTTTAGCTTATCGTTGGATATTTCAATCACGCTAATCGGTGAAATTATAATACTTACACCAAGGTCGGTCTTAAATTCATCGGCATGATTGGCACAATTAATCAACTCAACATCAGTACCAGGAAAATAAAAATCGATAGCATGAACGACGCAAATCTGCCTAATCTTAGCAAAGTAAAGACTGTGGCTGGCCGCGGGTACCAAATAACTATAATCGCCTCCATACAATCCGGAGGCCAACTCGCTCATATCCACTGTGACGATATAAATCTCTAAATCTTTGATTAGCTTTAAAGATTTAATAATCCCTTGGCCAACCCCTCCCCCCGCTCCTGTCACCAAAACTCTAATCATGACAAAACCTCGCTATAATAGCTTAATAGTTTTCGTTGAGTCTTAGTCGTAAGGTTAGAGTCGATAATGGACTGACAATGGGCAGCAATATCATAATTCATAGGCACAGACCTCAAGGCAACCTTATTATCGTCAATCTCACAAACTAAGAAAGATGCAACAGAACCTCGTGGCTGACCTATACTGCCATTTGTCACTAAAAATCTATCAGCCTGATAGAAATCAATATTGGTATTAATGGGCAACTCTGTAATATCAGTACTTATACCATCGCATTGATATTTTTTATATTTAGCTCTATGGGTATGGCCAAATATAGCACCACGCCAATTATTTTTAATTAGAATATCATAATTTAAAGCAAAATCTTTTTCGTTATTTAAATAAGACCAATTCCCATATTCACATAGATTCGCATGCGAAAAAACAATATCTTTGTAACAAAAACTATTAACCCAAGAAAATTCATTTATTAAAGAACCATCTAATTTATTAGCCGTGTCTAATATAGACTCTAGAATAAAATTTGGAAAATTTTTATATTGATAGTCTTGGTTATTTTGATAATCAAAATAGATCTGATCGTGATTGCCTTTAATAAAAATACAATCGTATCTCTCAGCTATTTTATGCATTAAATCTATGATTTCTTTAACATCAACCCCATAACTTAAAAGATCCCCTAAGAATACTAACTTATCAAAATCCAAATTTGACAATGCCTTAGAGAATTCTTTTAAGGCGGCACTATTGGCATGTATATCATTTACAACAACAAATTTCATTGTTTATCCTATACCATATATTAGCTTCAACGATTATATGATAAACAATTTATTTAGCCCTGACTAATTTTTTTGTTTTAATAATTACTTATTAGGTAATTCCAGTAGCAAATTTTTTATTAGATAAATTTAATTATATAAAATTAATAGAAAAAAAATATTGATATTAAATATACATCTGTATGAAAAATATTAATAATAATTATAACTCCATCAAATAAAATATATTTATAAATGACAGGCTGATTAGGATTTAGGATTGGGGTTAAGGATTGAATAGAATAGAGTTTTATTAGAAGGCTAGCTAGTAATAGCAAGATAGGAGCTAATCTTTGAATATATTTAACAGGGTATTAAATACAGGAGTATGCAATAATTACCATTAACTTAACACATTGGTATTTTAAAATCTAAACCTCTATAGTCACACTAATTTTTTTGAAAAAGTAGAAAAATCTCTAATTATAATTTTAAAAATTAGTTACAATGTATCAAAAGAATCGTTAATTTCTTTCCAAGAGTTAAACCTATAAGTTGGTAAATACTCTATAGAAGTATTAAAGTCTTGTCTATGGATGTTTTCTCCACTATCCTCTAAACAAATAGTTGTCCACCCCATCTTATTGGGCGTAATAAAGTCTTTTTTCACATTATCACCAATATAAAAGCAATTTTTAGAGTTTATACCACTTATTGCCTTCTCAAAATTAGCCCTACTAGGCTTCTCCGAGCTTATTTCTTCAGAAATTACAATATTATGGAAAATACTATTTATACCTAATGCATTAATTTTATTTCTCTGCGTTTTAGAGCGCCCATCCGTAACGAGACTGAAGGTATTAGATTGAGAATAATAATTAATAAACTTATCTACGCCAGGATATAGAGTGATATTAGGCAAATGAAATCTATACCATTCTAACAATATCTCTTTATCCACACTATAGACTTCTACTAAGTAATTAAAAACATCTTCACCTTTTAGGAATTTTCTCATCATCAAATCATACAAAACGTCATCATTATTAGACAGTTTCTTTGAGATATAACGATAAGCAGACTTTAAAAAATCAATTTCTGCATAGAGAGTATCATCTAAATCCAAAACTATAACTTTATTAACTATAGTCACTTACCAAGACCTCCGCATCATAACGTAGCATTAATAAATTATCTTTCCAACCATCAAAACTACTAACATCTTTGCCTAGGAGATACTCTTCTATCAACCACTTAGTGTAATTAGCTCCTGCTAAGTATGTTAGAGGATATCCTCCCCCAAACCTTGGATTTATCTCTATACCTTTGATTATATTTAATTTTTTATGTAAAAAAACTTGAATAGTTATACATCCTCTAGCTCCTTCTAAGTAAGAAAGCTTACTCTGAAACTCGTTAACAATGAAGTTATTTTTAGTCACCCCTTTATTAACCTCACCTGCCCGTACAGCAATTCTTTTACGAGGAACCACACACATCAATCTAGAGTTATTATTATAATAGCAATCTACAGTAAATTCATCATAGTCCTCTGCAGAGATATATTCCATAAACATTAACTTTTCATTAGATAAATGTTCTTTTTTAATATCATTTGAACTCAAAGCTATAAAAATACCTTCACTTCGACTTCCGTCACAAGGCTTTACAAACACAGGAAACGTTAAGGTATTAAGAGCATATTGTTCTGGAACATCTATACCATGCTCTAGGAACAGCTCATTAGTTTTTCTTTTGTCTCTGCATTTCTGTATAAAAAACAAATCACTAACTAAAACTGTTATTCCGCTTTCTTTAAAAATATGTGCATTTTCACTTAGTGTACTTAATTCAGTGTCGATAGTAGGTATTATCATTTTTATTTGATGCTTTAAGCATATATCTAACAAACAACTGATATACATATCATCAGTCACTCTGGGTACATTAAAAGCCTGATCAGATACATGACATGCCGGAGCTAGCTCAGGATTCAAATCAGTAGTGAAAACCTTTGCATCCTTAAAAATACTGGTTAACTCTTTTTGAAAAGACTTAACTAGTGAAACTCTTTGCCCTGCAGAAGTTATTAAAACATTCATTGCTGATTTCCATTATTACCTGTAAATTTACTCATGGTAGCTTCACCATCCTCACTAATACCGTCTTTAATCAGCACTTTTTTGACTGTTTTAAATAATATCTTGATATCTAGCCATAGTGATTGATTCTCTATATACCAAATGTCTAGCTTGAACTTTTTATCCCAACCAATAGCATTGCGTCCATTAATCTGTGCATAGCCAGTAATACCTGGTCGAGCTATATGCCGACGGGCTTGCTCTTCACTATACAGTGGCAGATATTCCATTAGTAATGGTCGCGGACCGACTAAACTCATATCACCTTTTACCACATTCCATAGCTCTGGCAGCTCATCTAGACTGCTATTACGCAGCGCTTGTCCAAATGGGGTAAGTCGTTCGCTATCGGGTAGCGGGTTGCCCTCAGCATCCGTAGCATCTTTCATCGTGCGGAATTTAATCATTTCAAAAGGCTTACCATTTAGACCTGGACGCGTCTGCCGAAATAATACGGGCGAGCCTAGATTCTTTTTAACCTTATAAGCGACAGCAGCGTATACGGGAGATAGTACTACTAGGGCTGCACTAGCAGCGGTGATATCAAAGAGTCTTTTAATCATTATTATTCTCTATAAGCCCATTTCAGCTAACATAACTTTATTAACAGCATCCACATCAAACTTATTTTCTACCAATTGGCGCGACGCTGTTGCCATACTAGTAATCAATGTTGGGTCTACTATGAACTTCTCCATTGCTTCCGCCAATTCATTGACCGCTTTGACTGGAACTAGATAACCATTGTGGCCATCGATGACTGTCTCACGGCAGCCTGGTGCGTCTGTAGTAATAACTGGTCTGCCCATCGCCATAGCTTCTAATACTGTGCGCGGCGTCCCTTCTCGATAAGAAGGTAGGACGTATATAGAACAAGCAGCGATAGCTGGCTTAACATCTGCAAGCTTACCCCAAAATTTAAAGAGCCCTTCAGCAATCCAACTATCTAGTTCGCGCTGCTGTATAGCATCGGGATTATCATCAATCCAGCCTACTAAATCAAATTGAGCTTGGGGATACTTAGCTTTAATAATCTGAGCAGCTTGTGCGTATTCACGAACTCCTTTGTCACCCAGCAACCGCGCTATTAATAAAAACTTCGCAGCTGGCACCTCTTTTTCTACAGGAAAAGGTACTACTGAATATTCAGACACATTCACCCCTGACCCATTGACTACCTTAGTAGGCATACTGGGTTTTATAATCTTCATAACTTTAAATAAAGCTTCATCATCTGGATTTTGAAAAAAGATTTTATGAGTGGATGTTAAAGCTACTGAGTACAGTTGGTGCATGAGTTTTTGTAAATTGGACTTTTTATAGGTGCTTTCTTCAGCCCCTTGAAAAGCATATCCCAAACCCGTAATCAAGGCGAAACGATGCGGAACCCGAGCTAAAGAGGCTGCTAAAGAACCATAGATGACCGGTTTAATGGTATACCCCATCACATAATCTGGCTTCACCTGTCTCATTAATCGATATAGCGCTAATAGCGTCTTAGCGTCAGCTGCTGGATTAGTTCCTGTACGTTGCATTGGGATATCGTGGACCGTATAGCCCAATACTTCAAGCTGAGTACGCTCTTCAGGATAAGTCTTAAATTCAGGAGCGGCAATATGAATTTCGAGGCCTTTGTTTTTTAGAGCTGCGATTAATGCACCACGAAATTTAAGGATTGAGGCTGGGTAACTGGCTATTATTAGGAATCTCATTTACAAACTACTCTATAAATGTATTAAATGATTAAGTTTTTAACAAGTATAAATTTACCACTTTTCTCTTTTACTATTTCCTCTACAACTTGTAAGTCAATAGTTATTTGGGTTCCAAATCGTTCAGTTAGAGATTTTTTAAATTTATTTTTTTCTGCAAGATTGAAATCAGTAGTCGCAACAACTAATACCTTTACGTGATTTAATTTTTGTTGGATAACTTGAAACTTAATTATTCCTATCACATCTTTAGTGCTATTACTAATATTACCCAAGTTGACTTTGCCATGTGTTGGTGAAAGAACATAATCGGTAGATCGCCCTTCGATTTTATCAACTAGCGGAAAAAACAATCCGCAATCACATTGTTTATTAGGTGCAGCAAGCTTTATTCGATCTCCAACTCTATAGCGTATTAGAGGCGTTCCATGAGTTGTAAAAGACGTCACTAATAGCTCACCCTCTTCAGCAGGCTGCATATATTCATCAACCACTTCAAAAATGCCAGTGAGTGGATGTATATGTAAATTACCTTTTGTGCATTCCAATATAAATGGGGCACCTTCAGATGAAGCATACTGATCAACTAGTTTACAACCCAATACTTGACTGATGACTTCTCTGTGTTTAGGTAGTACTGTCTCAGCAGTAGGGAAAAAAAATTTGACTTTATGGTTTAATTTAAGACCCTTGCTATTGGCTATTTCACATATCTCATAGACACTAGAAGGAAAGCCGACTACGAACTCTGGTTGAAATTTATTTAGCGACCTCCAATAAACATCAAAACTATTCTGGTTGATATGAAAAGTAGAATAAAATCTAATTTTATTAATTAAGTCGTAATGAGAGCAAATGCCCTTTTTAATATCTTTTTGTGATATTAAGTTCTTCCCGGAAAACCAAGCTGTTTTTTTGCCAAGCTCATATCCATGTTTTACTCTAAAATAATCTAAAATGGCAAACCGCTCTTGAATATCCTCTTTAGTATATATTACTTTCATAGAAGCCCCTGTGGTGCCTCCAGTAAGACTTACTAAACCATCTTTATCACTTAATGTTCTTATTTCATTTAAACTATTAATTATTTCATTTTTTTCTAAAACTGGAATAGAACTCAAGTCAGCAGATTTTATAGCCTCTTCACTTATCTTATCTTTATACCAGATTGAATTATCTTTAACATACCGCAAGAATAATTTTAAACGCCTTAACTCTTCATCTCTAAGATCGCTCTGACTAGCTTTATCCCATTTATTATAGTAAATAAGATATTCTTTATATTTACCACTATGACGTACTCTGTATAAATTAGAATTTACTAAAGAAATTAATACATTTTGCATCTGAATTGGTAATGCTTTAAATATCTTATTTTTCATTCTGTCTTCCTATTACCTAATAGAACCTAGATTTTCTAATACTACACCTACGAACCCACCATACCAAAATGTCGGCGTTAAAATTAAAATTGGTATTGCTATATCAATAAAAACAATTTGAAATGAAAATGGCAAAAGAGACATTATTATTAATTTTCTTATTTTCTTAGATTTATGCACTCTATATAGCCTACATATTAAAATAAATAAGAAAATATGCCCTATTTGCATATATCTTCCACCAGAAGGCATTGTTGATGCTAAGTTTGCAAAAGAATAATATAGCAAGACAAAAGAAAATAATAGATTTATTTCCTTAAGATTACCTGAAGAATTTTTAATAATTTTTTTTATATATATAATTGCAATAAGTACATATATTGAAATCATATACTTAAAATAGATTGAAACTGCTACGAAAAGGGAGTTATTAGCTCTTGACTCGACAATGTCAGTTACCTCATCGCTATTAATATAATCTACCCTATCAGAAACAGCTGTAGGAAGTACCCCTGAACGACCGATAAAACTTACATCAAATGAATTAGTATCCAAAAACAAAGATAGCGTAAAGGTAATAATAAAAATATAAAACAATACAGGCTTAATTTTGACAGAATCATGCGTAAAAGGCATAATTAATTTTAAAATTATAATAATGGGGATAAGTACCATAAGACTATAATGAATTAATGGTGCAATTAAAATACCTATTATCCAGAATTTTTTATTTGCTATAACTAAATTGTAAATCGAATAAAAAGCAAGCATAGCTCCAGTATTATACCTAAAACTATTAAGGTTACTTAAAGAAAAAAAAGTAATAAACAATAAGGCTAAGATTAGAGTATATCTATCAGTCTTATCACCTCTCTCATTAATATAAATACGTAGGTTTAAATATGTAATTAAACCATATATGAGTCCTGCAAAGAAATATACAGTATGAGGACTGTTACTTATTAGAGAAGTGAAATAAAACAAGGAAATACGATAGATATCTCTTAAGAAACCGTCTAAATACATCTGGACAATAACCCAGTAATTGTCAGGTCTATCAAAATTTATGAATGCAGTTGCATACCTATAAGAATCTGCAGAAGGATCTGAGAATGATATTGCATAGCCAAAAAAAGCTGCAGAAAATATATATATAAATGCAGATAATCTAGATTTAAGATTAAGCAAAGATAATAGGTAGCTAATCCAAGGTAATATAAAAAGAAGAGGAATGCCAAGTACTGTAATTTTCTTATTCATAAAGGGTTGAATATACACCTAAATAATAAATTTAATTCTCATATAAGAATAAGCGAAAGGTATTAAGAGATTTGTAAAAAATAGCTTAACCATACCAAGTTAAATCTAGTTTTTTCTATTCCTTACCTATAAAAATAGAGATTACTCTTTCTTGTAAAAAAAAATAAAAATATGGATTAACACCTTATAATACTTCTAGAATATTTTTTAACTTCTCTGACATGGTATCTCTAGAAAAGTCTAAATCAAATTTTCGTTTAGTAATATATTTAGAATTATTAACAATACGCTCTAGTGTAGCTTCAATAACTAAATTATCATTAATATCTAAACAATATGTATAATCAATATCATTTAATACTTTAGCAATTTCAAAACCTGGTTTTGATAAGCAAAGAATTGGATTGCCTA
>Ga0098065_1000467_pt1 | contig 18986 bp, 18 predicted proteins | sample 25_taG_FD_75062 | JGI IMG/M metagenome (GOLD analysis project Ga0098065, IMG submission 75062) | Marine viral communities from Cariaco Basin, Caribbean Sea - 25_WHOI_OMZ | ecosystem: Environmental > Aquatic > Marine > Oceanic | place: Caribbean Sea: Cariaco Basin | collected 2014-11-08 | reverse complement strand
TAATTGAACACTACTATTAATGGTATTCAGCATTAGCATTCATTGCCTTTAGCATCATCGTCTTAACCGTGACTCCCCAATGCCTTTTTAACTGATTTAGTTTGAGTGTGTCCATGACCATTAAATACCAATACAAGAATGTTCAGTCGCCTGTCAAAATTACGCTGACTGAAGAACAAACCGCTGGTCATGCTGACCACTGGCATATCCTAACCGAAGACATTAGCAACGACGTGCCGCAGTGGCTACAAGCCATGATCGAACGAGCTGCTATCCCTAAAGGCTTAAATGGCTCGGACAATGCAGACAGTAGCTTTGCCAATGCTAGCGCTGCTAGTAGCCATCTATTATTGGCTGAAAACAGCACTTGTCATATCAATCAAGTCCTGGCGATGCGCGACGGTAAACCGCAGAATTTTGTCAATGCTTATCCTTGCGTCAACAGCCCTTATGGCTTGAAGTGCCGCATCGAGCGCATCATCGCCAATGACAGCAGCCAAGATGCCGTCCTACGGTTATGTAGCGAAGATGGCTCTATTATTTATGCTTTCGACCAACTGTATACCACCAACCGCTATCACTATCGTCAAGGTACCCATTACTTTGTGAATTTTAGTGCTTGGGCATATGAGATTAGCAAAAGCGATGAGTCAGAAGTGATTCTGGTTGAAGACCCAGAAGCGATTCGTTATCACCGTGCCTTTAATGACATCGTGGCCAATAACGACGGCCAAGTGCCGCAGAACATGCAAGAGCTCATCAGAGACTGGCAGCCCGATAGCGATAAACCCCTCGCTCCGGTCGAGATTAATTTGGGCAATATGTGCGCCTATTTATTTGGCGAGACGCTAGGCCAAGAAGATGAAGCTTGGTGTCAGGGTCAGGTCTTAGGCAAGCAGGAAGCCACTTTTAATGGGCTGGAGCTGACTTTATTTGATGTGGTTATCTTACGGGAGCATGAGGCCACGCCTTTTGTGGTACGTATCGCTGCTATGAGCAATGACAGCACCAAGGCTATTGCCGTCCATGACTATGTGCAGGCCAATATTTGGTTGCAAGCCGCTATTCATGGTGATAACCAACAAGACGCTTAAGCTCGTCCCAATTATAGTTTTATTTTTTAACTCAGCTCTAAGAGAGCGCTATGAAAGCTATTTATCGTCCCATCTCTAAAGGCAGTACTGCGATGTTGCCTTTAATGCTAAAATCTTTTACCGCGCCGTCTGAACCGGCAAGGTCTGAGCTGGCAGCCCCTTTGTCGCCTCAAACTACGGATAGACCTAGGCTCTCACCGTCCTTAGAGCAGTTTTTGTCTGCTACGGCAGGGTTAAGACGCTTTATATTGCCTATAGCTTTTTTTCTATCTGGGGCAACCCTAATGTGGCTGTTACTGCACAGTTAGGGGCACTGCACAGTCAAGGCTATACAATAGGCCTAGAAGTCTTAGGCTCATCACGGCAGTTTAGAGACTGACCTCTATTTTTCAAAATATAATTTTGAAGAACAGATGGCTAATGGAAAAATGGTCACGATTATAAAATCTTAATGGTTATAAAATCGACACAGTTATAAAATAGCATAGCGCAGCAAAAAGCCCCTCAACGAATTAAGGGGCTTTTTTGTGGGGAAAATTATCTAAGGATAACTCACCCCTTTGCTTTTATACCTTGGAAGGCTTAAGCAAATTCAGTAACTGCTTTGATTTTGTCAAACAAAGCGGCTTGTTCGCTGCTTGGTTTAGCGGTTTGCAAAGTCATTAGCTGTGACATATCGCCTTCAACGCGAATTTTGCCACTCATGAATGCACCCATAGCGCTGTTCATGTCAAAGTTTTTCATTAAGTCTAACAAAGTTTGCTTGTCTAACAACAAAGTCGTTGAAGCATCGTTGTTTAAGCCACGAGTTAATAGACCTTTGGTTAAGTTGGCTTGCGTTTCTTCGCCGCCATCATTCACTTTCAAGTTCATAGTCATGTTTTCAAGTGATGGTGGTAAGTTTAGATCGCCAGCTTCCTGTCCTAGCGTCTCTACTTGATTGAACCAATCTTCTGATAAAAATACTGCCATTATTCTGTCCTTTTTTAGTGGCCTAATTGAATTAGGGGTTTCATATAAAATATGTTAACTGGATAATATTAAGTACTACCAACAGCTTTATACCATACTTATACGACAGAATCACACGACAATTTGTAGTCTGCTAAGGCTACCTTTTATCATCGCTTGATTCTTATGTTAGTTTATATTAGTTCACTGAGTTTTAACACGGCGTTATTAGCTTTAGCTCATTTTACTTGGCTTAATATAGCTTTCAGTGATTATATGCACACTGATTTTAGTACCCAGTTAGCCATCAATTATATGAGCTAATAGACTCGATATTTTCCTTACAATATACCTAAGTATATTATCTTAATAGGCTACGCTATTTAGCCCTTTTCGGTTTCAGTTTCTTACTGAGCCATGCGACCTGGTCAATGCAAACTTTACCAACCTTCTGCATACACCTGCCTTGTTAGTTCCCTTGACTGGGTCACTATGACAAATCCAAAAACCCTACCTTTTTAGTTTTTAGCGGCGCTTATTTTTAGTGGTGCTTCCAAGCTTGGCCTGTAGCTGCCCTTTTTAACTACCTTTGCCGCGGCTCTAGGGTAAGTATTATTAGTGGGTTAAATATTAATCCCTAGTAATATTGTGGTATTATTCATTCGTTTCTATTTTGCTGACGCTATTGTTTAGCTATAATGAGTTAATTTGTCCTATTAATAGGGACTTAGGAAAGCTATAAATCGCGCTTACCTTGTAAGCATAACGTAAAAATATTACCAAAGAGTTTATGCTTTACTGCAGTTGAATGGTGATATTTGACAGAGTTTGCGTTACAATACCCTGAACAGAGTCGGGAGTTTTAACCAAACTTTACGGTCGAACGATTTTTGTCAGCTGCCGCTAGCATCTTCAAGGGTTTTTTGTTTATCTATCTGCCATTGCCAATATACTAAATTTAATGACAGACATATAAGCAGCAAGCTCTAATCTCCATTGCCTTATGCTATCGGCAACTCCTAATTCATGCTTCATCTCCTTTTCACCAATATGCCGCGTTGTTTGCCGTATTGGTTTTTAGGCGTTTATAAATACCTACAGCAGAGTTAAGCCTTATGAAGGCCGCGGCTTAGAACTGGGTATTTTTAGAGCTCATTAGACAAATCTCACTGGCGTAACTTTGGCTAATTCTGTTGATTATTTAGGCTGTAAAGGAATCATCCCATGAATTTACAAAACACAGCAGTCGCCTCCGTAGATCGCGAATATGAAATCACAATTGTGAGATTTTTCACAGTGATGGCGGTCATCTGGGGCATCGTCGGCATGAGTATTGGCGTATTTATCGCCTCTCAATTGGCCTTCCCAGTGCTAAATTTCGATACCCCTTGGCTGACTTTTAGCCGCTTACGTCCGCTCCATACCAACGCGGTCATTTTTGCGTTTGGTGGGTCAGCTCTTTTTGCGACCTCCTATTATATTGTGCAGCGCACGTGTAAGACCCGTCTATTCGCTCCTTATCTGGCTTGGTTTACCTTCTGGGGTTGGCAAGCGGTGATTGTCGGTGCGGTGATTACGCTGCCTTTAGGCTACACCACGACTAAAGAGTATGCTGAACTTGAGTGGCCAATCGATATCTTAATTGCGCTGGTTTGGATCTCTTATGCCGTCGTATTCTTTGGTACGCTGATCAAACGTAAAACCTCGCATATCTACGTGGCGAACTGGTTCTTTGGTGCTTTCATTATTGCCATTGCCCTGCTACACATCGTCAATAGCATGTCAGTGCCGCTAACGGCCTTTAAATCGTACTCACTATTTGGTGGTGCGACGGATGCTATGGTGCAGTGGTGGTACGGACATAACGCGGTTGGTTTCTATCTGACAGCAGCCTTCTTAGGAATGATGTATTACTTCGTTCCGGTACAGATTGGCCGTCCTATCTATTCATACCGTTTATCTATCGTGCACTTTTGGGCGCTAATCGCGTCTTACATGTGGGCCGGTGGTCACCATCTTCACTACTCAGCATTGCCAGACTGGACTCAGTCTTTAGCCATGGTGTTCTCTATTATCCTATTCGCACCTTCTTGGGGCGGTATGATTAACGGCGTACTTACCTTGTCAGGCAGCTGGGATAAACTACGTACTGACCCTATCATTCGTTTCTTGATCGTAGCGCTATCGTTCTATGCGATGTCGACGTTTGAGGGCCCCATGATGTCTATCAAAACGGTTAACGCGCTATCGCATAATACCGATTGGACGGTAGGTCACGTCCACTCAGGAGCGCTTGGTTGGGTTGGTTTGATTACGATTGGTTCGCTATACGTATTATTACCACGTATCTTTAATAAACCAAAAATGTACTCAATCAGCATGATTACCACGCATTTCTGGCTGGCTACTGCTGGGACTATCTTCTATATCGTTTCTATGTGGATTTCAGGTATTGGCCAGGGCATGATGTGGCTTGCGACCAACCCAGATGGCACACTCGTATATAGCTTTGTAGATACCGTAGAGTTCTCGCATCTGCCTTATATCGGCCGTGCGTTTGGTGGCTTCTTATACGTATCAGGCATGTTCTTTATGGCCTATAACACCTATAAGACTATCAAGATGCCTGATGGCAAGCCTGTGGACGTAGCTGATCCTACGGATCACGACGCGATCGACATTAACAAAGACCCGCAAACTGCTAAGGTATAAGGAGCAATCATGGCTGGTACACCGCATGAACTAATTGAAAAGAATACAGGTTTGTTGGTCATACTTATTGTTATTGCCATCAGCTTTGCCACCTTAGTTGAAATCGTGCCGCAGATTTATGATTACAAAGGTCCAGAAGAAGGCGGTGTCAACAAACCACTGCCGACTATGGAGCCATGGACTGCGCTAGAAATGGAAGGTCGTGACATCTACATCCGTGAAGGCTGTCACGTCTGCCATACGCAAATGATTCGTCCATTGCGTGCTGAAGTGGAGCGTTATGGCCCCTACTCGCGCGCTGCTGAGTCTACTTGGGATCACCCTTTCCTTTGGGGCTCAAAGCGTACTGGTCCGGATCTAGCGCGTGTCGGTGAGCGTTATTCTGATGATTGGCAAAAACAGCATCTCATCAACCCACGCTCACTAGTGCCTGAATCAGTAATGCCTAGTTTCCCTTGGTTGGCTAAAAACGAAGTTGATGGTTCAAACATCCAAGAAAAAATGCGTCTATTCCGCGATCGTTTCGGTGTGCCTTACACTGAAGAGCAAATTGAAGCTGCGCCAGATGATGTGCTTGGTGCTACTGAACTTGATGCTTTGGTTGCGTACTTACAGCAACTTGGTACGGCAATGGAAGGACAACGCTAATGAGCATGGTTGACTTACAGATATTTGCTACGGTAGCGGCATTTATCGCTTTTGTCAGTATTGCTTGGTGGGCGTATTCGCCAAAAAATAAAAAACGCTTCGAAGAAGACGCACAACTTGCGCTTGACGATACCGATTTAGATACAGATTCAGCTGCCTTATCTTCAACGCCGCGCAATAAGGATAAAAGATGACTTTTTTTTGGAGTACTTGGATTACGGTTTTAAGTATCGGCTGCTGGGCATTTATCCTCGGTGTATTGCTATATGTACTTAAATATAAACCAGAAGTAGAAGAAGACGGCACTACCGGCCATAACTATGATGGGATCACTGAGTATGACAAGCCATTGCCTAAATGGTGGTTGGTCATCTTCTTTGGCTCTATTATCTGGGGTGTCGGCTACTGGATACTCTTCCCCGCTATCTGGCCAAAATCATGGACCGGTATTGCTACGGTAGAAGTCGATGGCGAAACGGTGCCATGGACCTCACACAATGAGCTAAACAGCGATCTCGAGTCTAACAACAATGTCTTTATCGCTAGTTTTGAAAAAGATATTTTGGAAAAGGCTGGCGCTACTGGGGCTATGACTTCGCTGACTAAGTTGGATGAGTTACAGACGACTTTACGCCGTAGTGAAAAGCCACCTGCTGATTTACAAAAGAATATCGATGAGCAAATTGCTGCTCTAGACCCTTATGTACAAAAGCTATCACAAAGCCCAGATGCTCTTAAAGTGGGCGGCCGCTTATTCTTACAGAACTGTGCAGTATGTCACGGCTCTAACGCGAAAGGCGCTACAGGCTATCCTAACCTGACTGATAATGATTGGTTGTATGGTGGTGAGCCCGTCAACATCTTGACCACGTTACATAATGGTCGCGTTGGTGGTATGCCCGCTTGGCGTGATCAGATCGGTGAAGATGGCGTTCGCGCTACCGCTGAATATGTCTTGTCTTTATCGTCTAAGCATGGTGATGTACCCGGTAAGACGCCTAATGGCGATTTAGATAAAACGCTAGTGGCTCAAGGTGCGGCTATCTATAAGCAGAACTGTGTGGTTTGTCATGGTGAAAATGGTAAAGGTATGACTTCGGTCGGTGCCCCTAACCTAACTGACAATGTCTGGCTATATGGTGGTGAGCGCGAAGTCGTCCGTGATACTTTACGTCATGGCCGTGCTGGTGTGATGCCAGAGTGGGAAACTAAGTTAGGTAATGAGCGTATTATGCTGCTTGCCTCTTATATCTACTCATTGTCTAACAACAACGTCAATGCTACTGCGCCAAAAGCAGTACAAGAGCCACGTGAAGCACAGCCCGCTGAGATGAAATCAGAACAAGCGACTGTCGATACTGACAAAAGCTAATTGACACTTACTGTGTCCTTCTTTGACCGTTATGATCTAAAAAAGGACTGTTTCATACAGTCCTTTTTTTATTTTACGGAGAGCAATTTCCATAAAATATTGAGATAGATTGGCTTAAAAACACCGCTAGCGCGACACTCCTTTCCTACTTAGCCGCGCCATTATTACCTTCATTTAGTATTGATAATATTCTAAAGCATCACCATTATTTAAAGACAATCCCTGCATTATTAAAAGGTGCGGATTATCTTAAGTGAAACACATATAAAACTGCGACCACGAAGATAAGCGCAGGATGTTGTGCCTAGGGCATAGCGTCTGCTCCTGTCAGACCATAGCAGCTTTGTAGCCGGTTCACGGTATGCCAGCAGACTTATTCTTTTTATAAAGAGGCAAGTTTATGTCAGCACAACAACCCTACAAAATCCCTGTCCATGAGTTAGATGCGACCAAAAAACGGGTCCATCCTCGTTTTGTCACCGGTAAATACCAAAATATTCGTGTCTTTAGCATGTACTTTTTATTGGTACTGTTTTTGGTATTGCCGTGGATTAAATATGACGATCGCCAAGCGATTCTGTTTGATTTTGCCCAGCAGCGTTTCTACATTTTTGGTCTGACTTTTTTACCGCAAGATTTTTACTTCTTTGCTTTTTTCTTTATCATTGCGGCTTTTACTTTGTTTATGGTGACTGTCTACGCGGGTAGGGTTTGGTGTGGCTATGCTTGTCCGCAGACCATCTGGACCCATATGTACCAGTATGTGGAAAAGTGGGTCATTGGCGATCGTAATAAGCGCATTAAATTTGATAAAGCGCCCATGAATGCTGAGAAAATCGCTAAGCGCTCACTGGTGTACTTTATTTGGTTTGTAATGGCGTTAATTACCGCGCTCACTTTTGTCAGCTATGTGGTCGGGACGCAAGACTTATACTTTAGCTGGCAGAGCCTAGGCGGTATCCCCTTCCCCACCTGGTCAACTATGACCTGGTCATTTGTGGCTATGTTTACCTTTGCCACTTATGTCAACGCCGGTTATATGCGCGAGCATATGTGTACCCATATCTGTCCTTACGGTCGCTTCCAGAGTGTGATGTTCGATAAAGACACTTTGATTGTCTCTTACGATTACAACCGTGGTGAGCCGCGTGGTACCCGTAAGAAAGGCACGCATCCTGATAATTTAGGGGACTGTATCGAATGTACGATGTGTGTGCAGGTCTGCCCGACCGGTATCGATATCCGTGATGGTCTACAAGTGGAATGTATTCAATGTGCCGCCTGTATTGATGCCTGTAATGATGTCATGGACAAGGTCGGCTATCCGCGTGGCTTGATTCGCTATACTACCGAGCGCCAATTGGTAGAAAAAGAAGAGACTAAGATTATCAGTCCGCGTATCTTTGCTTACCTACTGCTGCTCACTGCGCTATTTGGCGTGCTTATCTATACTCTAAGTGACCGCGTGCCGCTAGAAATTGATATTCGTCGTGACCGCAATGCGCTATCGTCCATCAATGCGCAAGGGTCTATTGAAAACAGCTATATTGTTAAAATTACTAATAAGACCCAAGATAAGCATACTTATAATATCTCGCTAGAACCGCAAGATGGCATGAGCCTGCAATTGCGCTTTAATGACCTACCTTTAGATCCCGGTGAAAGTTATGATATGCCCTTAAGTATCTATGGTGATCCTGCTGTAATCGATAAAGGCCAGACGCCTGTGGTGTTAACCGTCGTTAGTGATGATGGCAAATACAAAGTCAGTAAAGAGAATATCTTTACGACACAGGGTCAGTAACATCCACTCTTGAGCTTAGTCAGTTCGTTTAGACCAATAAGAGGGGCTTAATAAGCGTCACTTATTGGTCTATTTATTGGCCGCAAGACTCAGTACAATGGCGGTAGCTGCAAGGCTGATTGCTGGCCTTGCAGTGATAGCCACTCCTAATTATGACCTATAGTAGTCACCTTCTTTAAGCACAACTTAGAGACAGGACTCGTATAATGGGTTTTTCCGGTTCCTTTTTTGCCTCACAGGTCGTTTATGTCATCGCCATTGCCTAATTCCAACCCTAATTTTAAACATCAGGACCGCCAGCCTTGGTATAAAAACTACATGGTGGTTATTTTTGTCATCGGTATGCCCACCTTCGTAGTATTGGCGTGCATTTGGTTGGTGTATTATTCTTTTGTCATCAAAGACAGTGTGGTCCGTGATGATTGGTATATGGACGGCAAGACCCTGTACCAAGATGTCTCACGTGATAAATTGGCGCATGATTTAGAGCTGCATGGCAAAATGCAGTTTAAGGACACCGGCCAAGTGGTGTTCTATCTCAACTACTCTGCGCAAAGCCTAAAAGACGGTAAACTCAATGATGGTACGCCCTTAACTTATCCCGATACCTTAAAGCTGTCTATCTCGCATGCTACGGATATCAAACAAGATCGGGATGCCATCTTGCAGCATCAACAGGCTAATAAATATACGGCAGAGGTCAAGCTTAGCGAGACAAAATCGAAGTATTACATCGAAATTAGCAATGAGGCACAACCCAACTGGCGCTTGCGTGATGTCGCCCTGCTGCCTAGAAGTGAAATCACCTTTAACCCGCTCACCTCTTTTGATGAGCCTGACCCAAAAGTTAAAAAGGTTAAGTAAGTCTACCCCCTTAATTTTTTAATCCTCATAAAAAAACCTCACCATGCTGCACGCGTGATGAGGTTTTTTTTATGGCTCAAGTATTGGCTTGTTTTAAAACCAAACTTTTATAACTAGCTTTTATAACTAGGCGGTAAAAACGCCCTATAACACTGGTTTAATCTATAGCACTGGATTAATCGTCGGAATCTTTTTGCTGCTTGCGGTGTCTGCCCCACTTTTCTTAGTGGATGGTGCATATTTCGGATTAAAAGTCTGCACATCAGGCTGGGTTGGCAGGCCTAACTCAGCCAAGCTATCGGTCTGACCCGATTGAATATTATCCCCTTCAAAGACCCGCTCTTCATCATCACGGTCTAAGGTCAAACCTTCAAAATCAAACAGCTCTCGATCGGCCAATTGTGACGGCGCTATATTTTGCATCGCTTTAAAAATTGAGGCTAGACGCTGTGGGTGCGCATCATCCCATTCTCGCAACATGTCATTAATAATGGCACGCTGTAAGTTGGTCTGACTACCGCATAGATTGCACGGGATAATAGGGAACTCTTTATAACGCGCATATTTAATAATGTCTTTCTCTTCAACATAAGCTAGCGGTCGAATCAAGATATTCTGTTTGTCATCGCTCAATAGCTTCGGTGGCATAGCTTTTAAGGTGCCGCCATGAAATAGGTTTAAAAAGAACGTGGCTAAAATATCGTCACGATGGTGACCTAGCGCAATTTTCGTCGCCCCGATTTGCTTGGCAAAGCCATATAGTGAGCCGCGGCGCAGGCGCGAACACGCCGAGCAATACGTCTTGCCTTCTGGCACCACACTTTTCACAATGCTATAGGTATCTTTTTCTAGAATATAATGCGGAATGCCCTGTTCGTTTAAATAATTTGGCAGGATATCTTCTGGATAACCCGGTTGTTTTTGATCTAGATTTACCGCGACCACTTCGAAGTTAATGGGGGCAATACGCTTTAAACATAACAAGATATCGAGTAAGGTATAGCTGTCTTTACCGCCCGACACACACACCATAATCACGTCGCCATCTTCAATCATATTGAAGTCACGAATCGCCCAAGACACCTGTTTACGTAACTTTTTTTGCAGCTTACGAAAGCGTGTCGACTCAGTCCCTTTATGCTCGACCGTCGCCGCCTCACTCTCATCCTCAGCGTCTAAATCATCATCTTCTAAGTCTGCCATAGGGTATAAGTCGGCAGTATCTTGCGCATCATTTTGAACATGCTCTTGCTGATTGGCTTGCTGATTGGCATTAACAAAGCTAGGTTGCGGATTAAATATATCGGCAGGAGTCGTAGCAGAATTGGGGCTAATAGTCATAGAAGGGCTCTAAATTGTAGGACTTTGAAGGACTGAATGGTAAATAATATAGGGACAATTATAGCAAAATTCGCAGTAGAAAATCTAAAATCACTATTCCTAAGCGGACGGTCAATAAAAGCGCGGTCAGTAAGTTAACCTTATAGTCCGTATACAAAGTTGAGTAACTTACCACAACAAAAAACCGCCCGAAATAATCCCTTGGATTTGATAAAATTGTCAGTCTAAACAGAGCGTATAAAGGACCGCTTTTGGTAAATCACCAGAAAGCGGTTTTTTGGTTTTTGGCGTCGTCGGTTAAGCCAGCTCTCTATCCCCTGACGCCAATAACGGTAGCGAAAAACTCACTATGTACCCATGCTGCCTTTATCATGCTGCGCTTATTTAGTCGTCCCACATTTAGTTCGTATATCCTCATCATGAGCACCGCGTCTCATACCATTAATGCCAGTCAATAGGAGCCCCTTATGGCCAGCCCACGCACTATCGAAATCGTTAAATCTACTGTGCCTTTTCTAGAAGAACACGGCAATCAAATTACCAAAATATTTTATCAAAATATGTTTGCCGAGCACCCTGAGCTGCTGGACATCTTTAACGAGACCAATCAAAAATTGGGCCGCCAACAGTCAGCGCTAGCGTCTACTGTATTGGCCGCTGCAAAACATTTAGATAAGTTAGAAGCTCTGCTACCCGAAGTCACGCAAATTGCCCATAAGCACCGCGCGCTACAGATTCATCCTGAGCATTACCCTATCGTAGGTAAGCATATTTTGGGAGCGATTAAAGAAGTCTTAGGCGATGCTGCAAACGACGATATTATTGATGCTTGGGCTGAAGCTTATGGCGATATCGCTGGCGTCTTTATTCATGTGGAAAAAGGCATGTATGACGCTGCCATGTGGGATGGCTTTGCATTATTTAAAGTAGTCGATAAAGAAATCACAGGTACTGATGTGGCTGCCTTTACGGTCGTGCCCGTCGATGATAACCAAGATATCGACTTGAGCAAATTGACCCTAACCGCTGGCCAATATGTCACCGTAAAAACAGACCCTGAAGATACGGCTCATTTAGCGCTACGTCATTATTCTCTATGCTCAAACAGTACCGACAAAGGTATCCAGTTTGCGGTACGTCGCGACAATCGTAACGGCCATGAAGGTGTCGTGTCTAACCACATGCATGATCAAGTCGAAGTCGGCGATACTATATTGTTGTCTGCCCCTGCCGGTGACTTTATGTTAGAGCCTAAGCTGGTCAATCAAAACGAGATTCCACTGGTATTAATCAGTGCTGGTGTGGGCGTGACCCCTATGCTAGCGATGTTGGAGGCGCAAGTTAAAGCCAATCCAGAGCGTCCTATCATCTGGGCTTATGCTTGCCAGAATGCCGACCATCACGCTTTTGCCGACCGTACCGATGCCTTACTGGCGCAAGCGGAACAAGTGCAAAAACACTTCTTTTATTTTGAAGACGGCACGCTATTGGATGAAAACTGGTTGAAAGGCTTACCTATGCCCGCTGATGTATACGTCTGTGGCTCAATGGCGTTTATGGACAGTATGATTGATGGCTTAATTGCCTTAGACCATGGCGTCGATTCTGTACATTACGAACCGTTTGGTCCAAAAATGAGCCTAAAAACAGCATAATGGCGTCATTGACCAGTATTGATTTAGCCCTTGATTAATTTGGCGGCTTAGTCTTTATAACGATTGTGAGGGATAATAGGATGACTATTATTATTCACAGTCGTTTTTTTATGCCTTTTGGCAGGCTACAATAGAGCGCCATGTGAATGGTCGTGGCGCAGGCGCGCTATAATAAAACGCTAAATAAAACGATGAATAGAGACTTTACGGACAAAGATAAGAGAGGGAGTAATGGAGCAAACTAAAGCAGTGACAGTATTATATTATGCGCGTTTGGCGGACAAAGCAGGGCGTGAGCAGGAAAAGGTGACTGTCGCGGCGCAGACTACTCTACCTGAGCTTTATGAAATGCTCAGTCGTCAGTATGACTTTGGTTGTGGTCATCAGGATTTAGAAGTGATTATTAATGAGCAGCTGGCTAATTGGTCAGATACTTTAAAGGATGGTGATAGCGTGGCCTTTATGCGCCCTATTGCTGGCGGTTAGGGCTAAAGGACTGCGATAACTTGTTGATAAGGGACTTACTTAACAAGGCGTCTACTTAATAAAGCACCTATGTAATTAACCTACTTAGCCGTTATGAGCGTTGACCGAATTTATTCACGCTCGCAATCAAGCCCACCATCAGCATACCGAGCACTATAAGCACCGCTGACATCATATGCGCAGCGTCATAATTTAGCGCTTCGACTTGCTCATAAATGGCAATAGAGACCACTTTAGTCTCGCCAGCGATACTACCGCCAATCATCAATACCACCCCAAACTCACCAATCGTATGGGCAAAGCTAATCAAGCTGCCCAGTACAATCCCTACCCGCGCCTGCGGCAACGCTATTTTAAAAAAACGTCTGAGACGACTGTCTTCTAATAGCCGTGCCGCTTCCATAACGTTGGGAGAGATGCGCAAAAACTGTGCGTAGACTGGCTGCACATAAAAAGGCATGGCGTAGATAATAGACGCAATGACAATGCCTTTAAAGGTAAACGCCAAGGCTCCGATATCATGCGCCACTAACCAGCTGCCGACAGTAGAATTTGGACTGAGCAATAGCAGTAGGTAAAAACCAATGACGGTTGGTGGCAGCACTAGGGGCATAGCAATCAGCCCCATTAGCACAACTTTTAGGCGGGAGATAACGCGACTGCGTTCCGGCTTGGCTAACCAATAAGCTAGCGGTGTGGCAAACAGCAGCAAGCACAAGGTCGTGGTTCCTGCGAGCTTGATACTGAGCCAAACTGGGGCCAACATATCTAATAAAACAGGCGCTTGTGCCATCATCACATCAATAGTTATTAGGAATGGCTATAGTCTACTTGAGTCGCTAGCGAACTGCCAACGAATCAAGCACGCACTAGCTATTTATCACCAGCGTTCTGGCATAAAGGAACGGTCAAAATCGGTATAGTAACAGCGGCTTATTACTAACTATTATCTCTAGTTAAGCCCTACTCCGCTGTGACCGCTAAATAGCCGGCTTTAGAGAAATGCTGTTGCCCTACCGCAGATTGTAGATAATTGGCGAAATCCGTCGCCGCAGGCGCCGCGCTAATCACTAGCCCATCCTGCAAAATAGCAGGATAACTGTCGGCTGGTAGCGTGTAAAACTGCTGCGGCTGCGCATTAACCCCGGTGACTTGGGACTGCGCTACAAAGCCGTAGTCGACATTCCCCGTGTGGGCATATTGGAAAGTCTGCCCGATATTTTCGCCTTGAATGATGCGTTTCTCAGCCATCAGGCCGTCATAAAGGTTCTGCGCTTGTAAGAATGCTTTGGCCGACTCGCCATAAGGGGCTAGCTCAGGATTGGCAATAGCGATTTTACTGTTAGGTTGCTCTTGTAATAGCGCGGTCAAAGTCAGCTTATCCAAGGACTCAACAGGTTTTGTAACGCTATACAATGCCAACTGACCACGCGCATAAGTAAAGGGTTTATGAGCGGGGTCGACTGATTTAAGCTCACTAGCTAGCTTTTCCGCATAAGTCTGGTTGGCCGATAGAAAGAGATCGTAGGGCGCACCAGCAACGGCTTGAGCATAGAGCTTGCCTGAAGAGCCAAAGGTTACCTCAATCTCTTGATTAGGCAGGTTATTGTCCGCCTTATAACTGTCGATAATCTTTGGTAACACATCGGCTAAATTCGCTGCAGCAGCAATACGAATGCTAGGGCCTGCTTCTGATTTATTCTTATTATTATCTGTAGTCGTGGCGGTCGAGGTTTTAGCAGGGGCTTCAGTGGGCGTTTCGCTCTCTACTGCCGCCGTCTCAGAGCTAGCGTTAGTATCAGTGGCTGTATTATTGCTACAGCCTACCAAACCTAAGCAGGCCACGGCCGTACTGGCCACGGCCGTACTGGCCAGTAAAATTTTGCTAGTTGCCCAAGTACTCTTTACCGTAATAGCGCCCATAATTTATCTCCGTTTCGAGTAATATCCGCCAATGTATACGAGTCCATGACGGCAATAAAAGCTTGTGTTGCCTCATAAAATACGTTCTTTAACAAGCAGCTAGGTTGAATCATACACGATACCTGGGCTGCTTTATTGTCTTTTTCTATAGTGGGCTCTAGCTTATCATTCGCTGGTCGCGCGTCTACAAAACACGGGACAGTAGCAAAATCAGGCTCGGTATACCGCAGCACTTCTCCTAAATTAATCTGCTCTGGCCGCCTAGCTAGACGTATCCCGCCATTCTTGCCGCGAATACTCTCGATATAGCCCAATTGTGCCAGTTGATGAATAATTTTGGTCAAATGACTTTTTGAAATTTGATAGCCGTCCGCAATATCTTGAATCGTCGCTAAGTCGGCATCCTTTGGCATCACCGCCAGATACATTAGGGTGCGTAAAGCATAGTCGCTATAATTGGTTAAGCGCATAGTAATCCTTTATTTCCATCGGATTTAAAAAGTAGAAATTTTTTAAATAAGGGGAGCAAATAAGTTAGAGAAATCGCAATAAATGCTATAATTAAATCCCTACTGCTAGCATTGAATGAGATGGTTATCCTATGCTAAATCATGTTTTAATTGCGCATCTATTGGGCGCTACTATTTGGACTGGCGGGCATCTAATCCTCACCCTAGTCGTCTTACCAAAAGTCTTAATAACCCGTAATATCGAAGCTTTACATCAGTTTGAGCAGCAGTTTGAAAAAGTGGGCATGCCTGCTTTAATCCTCCAAATCGGTACGGGGCTGTGGATGGCACAGCGCCTATTGCCCGATTGGCACAGTTGGTTTGCGCTAGACAATGATATTAGTAAGCTCATTGCCCTAAAATTAGCGCTACTACTCACCACTGTGCTCGTAGCACTACACGCTCGCTTCCGCGTCATACCTACCTTGCGCGATCAAACCCTAAACTGGTTTGCCGTCCATATTGTCACTGTGACCTTGTTAGCCGTCTCGTTTGTCGTGGTGGGCAGTTTATTCCGTACGGGCTTAAGTTAACCTCTGCAGCCCTGCTTATCCGTTAATTCCAGCCATTTAACCAAACAGCTTATCCGGTCTTGGCGCGGCTAAAATAGGCACATAGGTAATACAAAATAGCGTAAAGCAGAGTATCCAGGCCGTTTGCGCAATCATTAACCAAACGGTGTAGTAGTCCATAGCCACCAACGGCAGCAGCACCCGGAAGATAAAGACGCAGACCATTAATAATAAGATAGGCACGACCATTTTAGGGGGCTGATGGATACTGCGACCCGTATGGCCTAAAGAGACGCGCGACATCATCGCGACGGTCATCATACCCACGCCGGAAATGGTCAGCGCATGCACAGCAAGACTGTGGCTAAAGCCTAACCAAGGCTGTACCGCGAATAGCACGAAGCTGATGCACATGCCAACAAAGGCTAAGAATAACGACCATAACAGTGGCTTTTGCCAGATACCATGGTGATACCAGCCTAGTAAGCGCACGCTATTGACTAATGCCACGCCAGCCGCGCTCACAGTGAGCAGATATTTATTGGGATAAAAGATATCAACCAACATAAACACCAAAAACATCACTAGGCTCAAAACATCCAACGCCTTACTATTTTTGACCTGCACCTTCTCTGAGCCATCAAAGCTGATACCACGCTCGATAAAGAACGGCACCACCCGCCGACCAATCGTCAACACAATGGCGATAATGAGGTATAAACCCAGATAGATACCGATGCGTACGAAATCAGGGTCGCCGCTATAAATACCCCAGTAGCATAATGCGTTACCGAGCGTGAGTAGCGTCAGCTTAGTGATGATACCCATCTGTTTATACTGCTTGACCGCAAGCACGGCTTTTGTGATAACTAAGGCGGTCCAACTCATAAAAGCCAAGTCAGCGATGGCTGCCATAGCCAACCATAACAACGGGTTACCTACTCCTAGCCCGACCAGTACCCAACCTACCCGCGCGACCGCCCAGCAAGAGAAAATTCCTAATAGCCGATAGCCATAGGGCATCATCATCCCCGTCCAAGTCTTAACCGCAGTGAGCAAAAACCCTGCGATAATCGCTAAAGTATAACCATAAAGCATCTCATGGCTGTGCCAATAAAATGGGTTGATCGTCACAGCATCAATGTTGGTCTTGCCCATAAAGACAAAGACCCACAGCAGCATCGTGATAATGGCAAATATCCCCCCACCCGTGAAGAAAATACGGAAAGACAGGTTTAGGATAGGATGGGGGGAGCTTGGGCGTTCACTGGGCGATTGCAGCTGCAACATCTTGGCCTCGCTATTGACTGCTATAGATAAAGATATATTTAAAATGAATGTTTTAAGAGATTATAATCCATTGTCGCAGCTATGCCTAGGGCGTGTTCTCATTTAAATCATGGGACTAAAAAATGGGTTCTTAGCAGGCTAAGTATCCGCTACCGTTGTGACAAGCTAACGTGCTCGACCAACAGATGCGACTACAGTTTATGCTAATTAATCTAGCTAATCGTTAGCCAATGCGGTTAGGCAATGCAGGTGGCTGCGAGTTATAGTGAATAATAAAAGTACTGCCACCAGCGCTATTGGCCTCGTGGGTTAAACGCCAGTCTAGGTGGGTCATAATACGCTGCACAATACTCAGCCCTAACCCCATCCCCATACTATTAGGCTCTTCGGTAGGGTGCTCACTATCGTTACGGTTGAGTGAGGACTCCATAGTACTATGCTCAAGACGAGTAAATCGCTCGTAGAGTACGGAGACCATCTCGCTAGGTATGCCTAAACCCGTATCGCTCACGGCAATTTTATCGGCGTCGATAATGACCGTGACTTGCCCCTCATCGGTATATTGAAAGGCATTTTTAATTAGATTGCCCAACGCCATTTTTAGCAATTCGGGACGCACGTAAGCCGTATAGTCTTGAGTAGCGCTTACCTGACAAGTGACGGATTTATGACGCAGTAGATAAGATAAGCGCTCTACTTCAGCATTCGCTATTGTACTAATCGAGGTTAGCGGCGCATCCAACTTTTCTGGTGCGCGGGATAGCAGTAATAAGGCGCTGATAATTTCTGAGGTTTCTTTGGCGGTCGTATTAATGCGATCTGCAAAGGTGAGTAAGCGGCTGTCCGAGGGCAGTTGTGCGGCCAACACCTCTGAGGCGCCCATGATAATCGTTAACGGGGTACGCAGCTCATGACTCACATCCCCGGTAAATAACTGCTCGCGCTTTAGATAATACGCCAGCTCGTGGTTTTTATCCGCAATCGCTCGCGCCAGTACCCCGACTTCAGACGGTAAGTGCGTGAGCTGAGTCAAATTTTGATGGTCGCTCTCTACGGCTGATTTTAAATCTAGCAGCGGTTTGATAATTTGTTTGGATGATAAATAAGAAAAGAGAATCGCCACCAATAGACTTAGCACTATCGCAGCCAATAGCGCCTTATCAAAGATATCTTCAAAATATTCAAAAATAGCCAATACCGGATAGTTCTCTGGTGCCAGATTGGTATCTTCAAGATAGGTCAAAATATAGCGCTGCTGCTGTTGCTGATAAGTAAAAAAGTGCAGAGAAGTCTCATGACCCTCTGCCATCACCGGCTTTTCTTGCACGGTAGTCGTCACCTCTTTTTGTAGATCTACTGGCGCCAAATCAAACCGATAAATTTTAATCCCCGGCTCCGCCACATAGATATCCTGTACCCCATGTTGCGCTTGGCTGAGCTGCAACTGCTGTAGCAAGCGACTTTCTACGAGCGCACGCTCAACCTTGATCTCTGCGGCAACAAAAATGCTCACAAAGGCCGCGCACAGTAGCACCGCAAAAATAAAGTAGGAGCGGCGCAGCTTATTGGCGATGGAAGTACTGTCTCTCATAGCGCTCTCTTAGGCAGGCACAAGTTGATAGCCTACCCCAGGCAAGGTCATCAGCATAGGACTTGCAAAGGGTTTGTCCAGCTGTTGACGCACGCTGTGCAGATGGGTCCGTAGCGCATCACTGCTCGGGATATCATCGCCCCAGACGCGCTCTTCCAACTCCGCTTTACTGACCACCCGTGGCGAGGCAGTCATCAAAGCCTGCAAGATTTTAAAACCCGTTGGGGTTAATTT
>Ga0098065_1000456_pt1 | contig 19214 bp, 16 predicted proteins | sample 25_taG_FD_75062 | JGI IMG/M metagenome (GOLD analysis project Ga0098065, IMG submission 75062) | Marine viral communities from Cariaco Basin, Caribbean Sea - 25_WHOI_OMZ | ecosystem: Environmental > Aquatic > Marine > Oceanic | place: Caribbean Sea: Cariaco Basin | collected 2014-11-08 | reverse complement strand
TCAGCTGGTCCAGTTTGCCAAGTGGCCGCGGGAAGGGCGGGTGAAGACCCGTCTTGAGCCCGCGCTGGGCCGTCAGGGCGCCCTTGCGGCCCATATACATCTGACAACGACGGTCATGGATCGGCTCCAGGCCAGTGGTCATCCGGTGGTGCTGGCCTGGGACGAGTTCCTTGCAAAGGCGCCGCCGGAGGCTGGCCCTGTGCTGGCTGTCATGGAGAAGTACCACGTGCCTTCGACAGTTCAGCAGGGGGAGGATCTTGGCGAGCGGATGACCCACGCCCTGGGCGTCGGGCTCGCAAGTGCTGGCATAGCCATGGTAATTGGCAGCGATTGCCCGTCAGTGGACGCTGCCTATATCGAAGAGGCCAGGCAGGCGCTCGACGACGTCGATGTGGTGTTTGGGCCTTCGGATGACGGCGGCTACGTGCTTATCGGCGCCCGCAACACCCGGCCGGACATGTTGGCCGGGGTAGCGTGGGGAACCGGGAAAGCCCTGGAGCAGAGCATTGCGGCGGTGCAGGGGGTCGGCCTGTCAGTGGCGATATTGGCGCCTCGCTGGGATGTGGATGAACCAGCCGACTGGGACCGGTTCATCGCGATGATCGGTCAGCCCTCCACCGGCGGCTGATTCCGCAGCTTGTCCAGGGTAGCTGCCGAGGTTTCCAGTGCTGCACCGGTTGTCACCAGCAAGCTGGCATCACGGTCGATCAGCGCTCGGTCGAAAGTCGCCAGTAACGCTTCCCTGCTAACCTCGGCCACAGCGGCAGCAAGCTGTTCCCGGCTGTCGAAGTCGGTGGCCTGGCGGTCGATTTCCCGCCAGTAGCGCTCGGACACAGACGACAGGGTGCGCTCCTGTTCCATCAGTTTGCTGATGACCGCTTGTCGCTCCCGTTCCAGGGCCTTTTCGTCCATGTCGGCCAGACGCTTACGGAAGCTAGTGGCGAACTCGGATACGGCCTGGTCAATTTGTTCCGCACTGGCCTCGGGCGATTGCACGACAAGGCCGATGGCCGGGGTTTCCAGCATCTCAAACGGGGTCGCATACACCACATAGCCCAGTTGGCGGGTGGTGCGCAGCTCCTCGTAGAAAGCGCCGCTGACCACCTGGGTCAGCAGGCGGAAGCGGGCGCGTTCGGCAAAGCTCGTATCACTACCCTGGCTGTAACGCAGGTAGCCGGTATCCGGGTGTGGAACCTGTAACCGGATGGCGGTCTGGCCATCGGGCAGGTCCCGGACCTGGCTACGGCTGACCGTCGCCGCCTGTGACTCCTGCAGCAGCGTGGCCTTCGCCTGCTGGGCAGTGTTCAGGGCAAAGGCCCGGGTGGCATTACCGTGAACCAGCATGACCGCGTCGACGTCTCTGGTGAACGCCTCGGCAAATGCTCGCAGATCAACCACCGACAACGCCTCTGCTGCGTCCAGCTTCTCCTCGGTGGTCCAGGTCCCCTGGATCAGCGCATCCTGCGCCAGTGAGGCGGCCTGCGACACGGGTTTGTCCTGCAGTTGGTTGCGCAGACTGTCGACGAGTTGCTGGCGGGCAATGCGGAAGCGTTGCTCGCTGATGGCCGGATCGGCCAGGGTCGCCATCACACGGTTCATCAGCACCGGCAAGCGGTCGTGGTAGCCTCCGGTACGGACAGTCAGGCCGCGGAGGTGCGGGTAGATTCGGTAATCCAGGCCGGCCATCTGCGCCGGATAGGCCCAGGGGTTGAGCTCCACCGACACCGCATCTGCCAGCAGGTGGGTCAGCACCTGGCCCCGGGGAGACTCTGTGGTCAGCGGCGAGCGCAGGCTAAGGTAGATGTTCGCCTCCGGCCGACCAAAGCGGGTGTCTTTTGCGTGCCAGACCTCAAGGTTGTCCAGGGTAGCCAGCTTCTCCGGGTGTGCCATTGACGGCCCCTCCAGCAGACTGAGGTCCTCCGGAATAAACGGGTTTTTCCGGGGAAGCGCCAACTGTTCGGCGAGGGCTGTTAGCTGTTGGCCGGGGCTCGGCACTTCAATGTTCTTTTCCAGCACGAAAGGCGTGTCGTACCAGGGGCTCCTGTCGGCATCCTCCGGCAGGGCTTCGTTGGTGCGCAGGGTAATGAGCAGGTTGTCCGGGGTCAGCTCGTTCAAGAGGTCAAGGTACTGATCCGGCGTGTACTCCGTCATCATCCAGCGGGCCCGGAGCACGTCTTCAGGGGCTACCTCCTGCATTTCCATGGACAGGCGCATGGCAAGGTGCAGGGGCTGCGGGCGTTGCTGGTAACGGAAGTCGATCTCCGAAAGTTGCCGGTCTTCTTCGAAGCGGAACCGGTCTATGCCCTGTTCCCGGACCAGTCCGATATAGTCAAACGCCAGCGCGATGATCTCGTCCTGATGGTTGAGACCCTCATCGGTCAGGGCCATGCCCAGCTCCAGGCTGGAATGGTGGCCCGTGTCGGTGCCGCTGCCGGCAGACAGGCTTTCCACCCAACCCTTGCGTTTCAGCACATCGAACAGGCTGCCCGGGCCCTCGTGGCCAAGCAGGCTGGCGACATAGTGCATGGGCTTGGTGCGATAATGTTCCTGCTGTGAGGGAATGGGAAATACCAGCTTCAGCTGTTTGATATCCTTGATGGTCTGAACCTGCAGGCGGGCAGGAAGGGCGTCGTTGTCGAATAACGGCTCCTGATGTTCTTTTACCTCGAGGTTCCGGTTTTCAATCGCGCTGAACCGAGGGCGCACCATGCTCTCGAGTTCATCCAGGGGCTGGGGGCCGTATACCGCCAAGGTCATCAGGTTGGCAGAGTATTCGTTTTCCCAGAACTCAATAAGGTCAGCCCTCAGCGGGCGTTCGTCGGTGTTGTCCAGGGTGATCAGGTTGCCCACGGAAAACTGACTGAAGGCATGGTCCGGGTTGCTGATGGCCTTGCGGACTGAAAAATACCGGCGGCCATCTTCTTTGAGTGAGGCACTGTATTCCGAATGCACGGCGTTACGCTCACGGTCCACCAGATCGGCGGTGAACAGGGGAGCGGCAAACTGCTGGGCGAAGCGGTCCAGCGCGGGTTCCAGGTGGGGGGCCTGGATATCAAAGAAATAGTTGGTGTCCTGGAACGCGGTAAAGGCGTTATGAGTCCCGCCGTGGCTACGGATGAACTGCTGGTACTCACCCGGATCCGGGTATTTTTCGGTGCCCAGGAACAGCATGTGCTCAAGGAAGTGTGCCAGACCTTCACGGCCGGCCGGGTCGTTGCCGCTGCCCACGGCAACGTTCAGGGAAGCCGCGGCCTTGTCTGCATCCGGGTCGGAGATCAGCAGTACCTCCAGGCCGTTCTCCAGGCTCAGGTACCGGTATTCATTGCTGTCCGCCGGGCTTTTGATGGGCTCCACACGCTCCGGGCTGGCTGCCTGCGCCGTTGAGATCGCCAGCAGTGCCAGCAGTGCGGCCATCCAGGTGAACATCAGGCGTGCAACAGAATGATTACCCATGCAGTGATTCCTTTACCGGTTTAAACGGGAGTAGCGGTGATGACTGATCAGTGCACCTGGCCCTGGTCGGTTGCGGCAGGATGCTGGTCCAGGGTGATTCTGGCAAGGGTGGCAGCCTCATCAGCACTGAGTTTGCCGGAGGCAATGCGTTCCAGCACCGAGGCCATTACCGCAACGGCCTGACGCTGCTCGGCGAACTCGGCCTGGAAAGCATCATCAATCGCCTGGTAGACGGCCTGGATTTTCTCTTCCCGGCTGCCGCTGTCTGTGGCGGTGTCATTGATGGCCTTGAGACAGGCGCGGGCAATGGAAATGTAACGATCAGCATTGTCCTGGCTGGACATTAACGGTTCTCCTGGCTGGCTGACTGTCCGGGGTGTTACTTCGTTTGGAGATCCCCGGGATGATTAGGACCGGTATTATCGCATCTGGTTCCGCGGGATGCATTTCGCGGCAACACTGAGACAGGTCAAATGTTTATTGTATTCGCGTTTCGCGATGCCCCATGTTGGCATAGAGTAAGGGTCAGGAAGACAACCATTACAACAACGTGAGCGCAGGGCAGGATGATCATGAACTATTTTCTGACGGGTGGTACCGGTTTTATCGGCCGTTTTCTGGTGGAAAAGCTGCTGGCCCGGGGCGGTAAGGTCCACGTGCTGGTGCGGGAAGAATCGCTGGACAAGTTTGAGAGCCTGCGTAAGCGGTGGGGTGAGGGGGCTGACCGGGTGAATGCTGTAGTCGGCGACCTGAACAGGCCTGGCCTGGGCCTCGATGCCAGGGCCCGCAAGGCCCTGACGGGTAAGGTAGACCACTTCTTCCACCTGGCCGCCGTGTACGACATGGCATCGGACGCCGACGCCCAGCAGCAGGCCAACGTGGAGGGCACCCGCCACGCACTGGAGGCTGCGGAAGCTCTCAAGGTCGGTTGCTTCCACCACGTTTCATCCATTGCCGCCGCCGGCCTGTTCAAAGGCACCTTCCGGGAGGACATGTTTGATGACGCCACCAACCTCGACCATCCCTACCTGAAAAGCAAGCATGACTCTGAGGCGGTGGTGCGTAACGAGTGCCAGGTTCCGTTTCGCATCTATCGCCCCGGCATGGTGATAGGCCACTCCTGCACCGGCGAAATGGACAAGGTGGATGGCCCCTATTATTTCTTCAAGCTGATCCAGAAAGTCCGCCACGCGCTGCCCCAGTGGGTTCCCACCATTGGTGTGGAGGGCGGCCGGCTCAATATCGTGCCGGTGGATTACGTGGTAGACGCCCTGGATTTCCTGGCCCACAAGGAAGGGGAAGACGGTCAGTGTTTCCACCTGGTGGATCCCGATCCGTACAAGGTGGGAGAAATCCTCAATATCTTTTGTGAGGCCGGGCACGCACCCCGTATGGCCATGCGGGTGGACTCTCGCATGTTCGGGTTTGTGCCGCCGTTTATTCGACAGTCACTGAAAGGACTGCCTCCGGTGAAGCGCCTGACCTCGGCTGTCCTGGATGACCTGGGCATTCCCGACTCGGTACTCTCGTTCATCAATTACCCGACCCGGTTCGACAACCGGGAGGCGGAGCGGGCGCTCAAGGGTAGCGGTATCGAGGTGCCCCGGTTAACGGACTATGCCCCGGTGATCTGGGACTACTGGGAGCGGCACCTTGACCCGGACCTCTTCCGTGATCGCAGCCTGCGGGGTGCTGTCGAGGGCAAGGTGTGTGTGGTGACCGGGGCCACGTCGGGTATTGGCCTGTCTACGGCGGAAAAACTGGCCGATGCGGGGGCCATCCTGGTGATTGGCGCCCGCAAACCGGAACGGCTCAAGGAGGTGACCGAGGCCCTGCGCGAGCGGGGAGCGGAGGTCCATGCCTACCAGTGCGACTTCGCCGATATGGAAGCCTGCGACCGGTTTGTAACCGACGTTCTGACCAATCATGGTGGGGTGGATGTGTTGGTGAACAACGCGGGGCGCTCCATTCGCCGTTCGCTGTCCCACTCCTTCGATCGCTTTCACGACTTTGAGCGCACCATGCAGCTCAATTACTTTGGCGCTGTGCGGCTCATCATGGGCTTCGCCCCGGAAATGCTGAAACGCAAGCGGGGCCATGTGGTGAACATCTCATCCATTGGCGTACTGACCAACGCCCCCCGGTTCTCCGCCTACGTGGCCTCAAAGTCTGCCCTGGATGCGTTCAGCCGGTGCGCCGCCGCAGAATGGTCCGACCGCAACGTGACGTTCACCACCATCAATATGCCGCTGGTGAAAACGCCGATGATAGCGCCCACCAAGATCTATGACTCCGTCCCCACCCTGACACCGGATGAAGCAGCGGACATGGTTGCCGAAGCGATTATCCACCGCCCCAAGCGAATTGCCACCCGGTTAGGCGTTTTCGCCCAGGTAACCCATGCAGTAGCCCCGAAGCTCGGGGAGATCGTGATGAATACCGGTTACCGGATGTTCCCGGACTCGCCCTCTGCAACCGGTCGAAAGGGCGAGCAGGCAAAGGTCACCTCGGAGCAGGTGGCCTTTGCCGCCCTGATGCGGGGAATTCACTGGTAGGGGAGCCTCCGGTGGTCAGGTTCCTGAGCCTTCGCTGGTTGCCTGTGGCAGCGGGAATCCGCCCAGGGTTTTCCAGCGATTGACAATGCCACAGAACAGGTCCGCGGTTTTCTCGGCGTCATAGGCTGCGGAGTGGGCCTCACGGTTACTGAACTCCAGTCCGGCCCTTTTACAGGCTTCGGCCAGCACGGTGTGGCCATAGGCCAGGCCCGCCAGGGTAGCCGTGTCAAAGGTTGAGAAGGGGTGGAACGGGTTGCGTTTGATGTCCGCCCGCTCCGCTGCCGCGAACACAAAGTTATGGTCAAACGTGGCGTTGTGGCCCACCAGCACCGCTCGCTTGCAGTCAAATGCCTTGACCGCCTTGCGGATCGGGAGGAACACATCCCGCAGGGCATCCTTCTCGTTGATGGCCCCACGGTCCGTCGCCCATGGATCAATGCCGGTGAAATCCAGGGCGGATTGCTCAAGGTTCGCCCCCTCGAACGGATGCACATGGCGGGAGATAGTCTCGCCCCGGTGCAGCCACCCTTCTTCATCCATGGTGATCAATACGGCGGCCACTTCCAGCAGTGCATCGGTACGCGGGTTGAAACCCCCGGTCTCCACATCCACCACAACCGGCAGAAAGCCCCGAAAGCGGCGGGCCATGGGGTGGGGTGTCCTGGTTTCGTCAGTCACAAGGTCTCCGGATCGGAAAAGGGTTCAGGGGCGCTCTCAGGCGAGGCGCCAGCGCAGGGTTTCACCGGCCTTTAAAGGCACAATCCGGCCACCTGCCAGGGGCAGTGAATCCGGCACCGTCCAGGGCTCCCGGGTGAGTGTGATGGTATCCGTGTTGCGGGGCAGGCCATAGAAATCGGCGCCGTTGAAACTGGCAAACGCTTCCAGCTTGTCGAGGATGCCGAGGTCTTCGAAGACCTCGGCATATAGTTCAATCGCTGCGAAGGCAGAATAGCAGCCGGCGCAACCGCAAGCGGTTTCCTTGCGGTCCTGGGCGTGGGGGGCCGAATCGGTACCCAGGAAGAAACGGCGGTCACCACTGACCACGGCATCCTGCAGGGCCTGCTGGTGAACGTTTCGCTTCAGTACCGGCAGGCAGTAAAGGTGTGGCCGTATACCACCGACCAGCAGGTGGTTGCGGTTGTACATCAGGTGCTGGGGGGTAATGGTCGCGGCCAGGCGATCTTCGCCGTGTTCCCTTACGAAGCTGGCGGCATCCCGGGTGGTTATGTGTTCCATGACTACCCTCAGTGTCCGATGCCGTTCCATGACCGGGGCCAGCACCTGGTCGATGAACTGCTGCTCCCGGTCAAAGATATCCACGTCATCGTGGGTGACTTCACCGTGAACCAACAGCAGCATGCCGCACTCGGCCATGGTGGCCAGTACCTCGTCGATTTCCCGGATATCACGGACGCCAGAGGCCGAATTGGTGGTCGCGCCAGCCGGGTAGAGCTTGGCGGCGGGGATACCGGCCGCGTTCGCCTCCCGGATATCGTCGGGGGTGGTGGAACCGGTGAGATACAGGGTCATCAACGGCTCGAAGCCGGTGTGGTCACCCAGGGCCTCCAGGATGCGCTGCCGGTATGCTTCTGCCTGCCCGGCGGTGGTTACCGGTGGCACCAGGTTAGGCATGATAATGGCTCGCCCAAAGCGCCGGGCAGTCGCTGGCACGACATCCGCCAGCACATCGCCATCCCGCACATGGAGATGCCAGTCGTCAGGGCGGGTAAGGGTGATCTGATCAGTCATGGTGGCGTTGGCTCCGGTTGATCCTGGCGCGAAAAAACGCCGCGAGTATACCAGAAGGAGAGGGCTAAAGAATCCGGCCGATCAGCCGATACCCTTTTCAGGTACCTTTCAATCGGACATCCGGAAACCGTTATGGCAATACAGCAGCGGGCAGGACAATCCTCAGCCTCTTTACCGGCAGGCAGACGTTTCCGCAGGTCACTACTGGCACTGTTCGTTGGTAGTGCTCTGGTATGGACCAGTCTGGCTGAAGCCCGCAGCTTTGGCGCGGGAATCGAGAACAGTGACTGGTATCTGTCGGAATCGGTGTTTGATTGCACCCTGAGCCACGAAGTGCCCGGTTACGGACGTGCGGTCTTCAGTCACCGGGCGGGCGAGCAGCTTTCATTCTACCTGGAATCCGACCTGCCACTGATGCGCCCCGGTCGGGGGCTGTTGGTGGTCGAGGCGCCGGCCTGGCGCCCCGGGGAGGGCACAATGCGGTTGGGCTATGTCAACGTGAGCAATGATCGCAAGGCTGTGGAAGTTGGCCATCGGGAGGCCATGGCCATGGTAGAAGGGCTGCTTTCGGGAATGGCACCAACGGTTACCCGCCAGGCCCGCTATGAGGGGGACCCCGTCAGGGTCCGGCTGTCCAACATCAACTTCCGGGCCCCGTTCGAGAACTACCGTCGCTGCGTGAGCGGTCTTTTGCCGGTCAACTTTGACCAGATCCAGCGCTCCAGGGTGCCTTTTGCATCCGGTAGTGCCGGGTTGTCAGATAACGACCGGAAGCTGTTGGATAACATTGCTGCCTATGTCGAGGCCGACCAGACCGTCGAGCGGCTGCTTGTGGACGGTCATTCGGACAGCATTGGCAGTCGTATCCAGAATCGTGCCCTGTCAGAGGAGCGCGCGCGCGTGGTGGCGGACTACCTGGTACAGGCTGGTGTGCCGGAGTCGATGATTATTGTACGGTCCCATGCAGACCAGTTTCCGGTATCGAATAACCCGGCGGACAATCGTCGGACAACGATTCGCCTGGAGCGGGAAGGCCAGGGCCAGGAGATTCGCCGCGCAGATCGGGGCGCAGGCGCCTACAACGGCTGATCAAGCGGGTCAGGAAACCCGCTTGCGAGTATAGCCTCCTCAGCATCCCTGAGCTGATAAAGGGGTGGGTTAACGCCCTGCCCGAACCAGCTCACCCACGTGTACGCCAACGCTCTCTGCCAGGGCCCGGAGGTGATAGCCGCCTTCAAGCGTTGATACGATCCGGTCGTTGGCGTATTCCCTGGCAACACCGGTCAGCATCTGTGTCAGCCACAGGTAATCGTCGGTTTCCAGGTTCATCTCTGCCATCGGGTCCAGCCGGTGGCCATCAAACCCTGCCGAAATCAGTATCAGCTGCGGCTTGAACTCTTCCAGCCGCTTCAGCCAGCCTGCTTCCACCAGCTTGCGATATTCTGGCCCCTGGCATCCGCCCGGCACCGGCACGTTAACGATGTTTTCCGGCAGCCGGTAGACGTGGGAGTGGGGGTAGAAAGGATGTTGGAAGCTGGAGCACATCAGGATGCGCTCGTCACCCTGCACGATATCCACCGTGCCATTACCCTGATGTACATCGAAGTCGATGATGGCAACCCGCTCAAGGTGGTGGAAGGTCAATGCCCGCATGGCGGCCAGGGCTATGTTGTTGTAAAAGCAGAACCCCATGGACTTGGCGCGCTCGGCGTGGTGTCCCGGCGGCCGGGCACAGATAAAGGCATTGGTCACCTGACCACTGAGCACCATATCGACCGCTTCGATATTGGCCCCGGCGGCAAGCCTGGCAGCACGGAGGGTATCCGGCATCAGTGCTGTGTCCGGGTCGGTAAACACCCGGCCCTTGGTGGGTTGCATCAGGTCCAGCTGATGCAGGTACTTCTCCGGGTGCACCATCTGCAGCTGGTCTCGGGTAGCCTCGTCCGGGCGAACCCAGTCCAGCTCCTGGTCCAGGCCAGTATCTTCGATATAACTGATAATCCGGCTCAGACGTTCCGGTGATTCCGGGTGCTCGGCGCCCATATTGTGCATGGCGCAGTCGTCGTGGGAGAAAAACGCTGTTGTCATGTTATTGATACGTTCCTGACAAGCCCCCAGGGCGTAAATGAATAATCTCATGGTAACAGGGATCTTCCGGCTTCGCTGCGTTTCTTTGGTCGTAGTCAAACCCGGCGCGATTTTCGTTTTACATCAAGAACGCAGCGCCTAAGATAGAAGCTATCCCACAGCGTTAATGTCTGTAAAAGGAGACTGCATTTTGGGCACCCGATACCTGGAAAGCCTGTTCAATCCCTCATCCATTGTGGTCGTTGGTGCGTCCGAACGCGCCGACAACCTTGGGGGCATGGTACTGCGTAACCTGTTGGGCGGAAGCTATCCCGGTCGGATGCTGGTCATTAACCAGAGCAGCTACGAATCGGTGCATGGGGTACCTTGCGTGGCGCGGGTGTCCCAAATGGAGTTCAGCCCCGAGCTTGCCATCGTCTGTACGCCGCCGGACACAGTGCCCAAGGTGATAAGGCGTTTGGGCAAGGCCGGGGTTCGCACCGCCATGGTAATGACGGGTGGTATGTCCCGTGCCCACTCCAAGACGGGACAGCCATTGATGTACTCTGTGGGCGAAGCGGCCCGGGAGACCGGTATACGGGTGCTGGGGCCCAATACCATCGGGGTGATGGTTCCGGCACGAAGCCTTAATGCAACCTATGCCCATATGGGGGCACTACCGGGAAAGGTGGCCTTCGTGGGGCAATCCGGCAGCGTGGCCAGTGGTGTGATCGACTGGGCATTTGCCAGGGGGGTGGGGTTTTCCTACTTCCTGACTCTCGGGGACTCCATGGACATCGACCATGATGACCTCATTGATTACCTGGCCCAGGACTCCCAGACCCGCGCCATCCTGCTGCATATCGAGAATATCCCCAATCCCCGCCGGTTCATGTCTGCGGTGCGGGTGGCCGCGCGCACCAAGCCGGTCATTGCTGTCAAGAGCGGCCGGGTACCGGAGTCCGAATGGTTTCGCCATGAGCTGCCGGCAGGCCTCAACCGTAGTGACCCCATATATGACGCCATGCTGCAGCGCGCGGGTGTGTTGCGGGTGGACGGTCTGGGGCAGATGTTTGATGCCCTCGAAACCCTGTCCCGGATGCGTCCGCTGAAACGGGAATCCCTGGCCATCATGGCCAACGGCGTGGGCCCCGGGGTTCTGGCCGTGGACCGCCTGGCGGCCCTGGGGGGCGAACTTGCCACCCTGTCGCCGCAATCCGTAGACGCCCTGGCGGAGATCCTGCCGCCTTACTGGACCCGCAAGAACCCCATCGACCTGAACTACGATGCTTCCCCTGAACTATACGCCAGGGCCATTCGCATCCTGGCGAAAGACCCGGAGGTCTCCAACGTACTGATCATGTACTCGCCGAGCCTGACGGAAGATAGCCTTCAGATAGCTGACGCCGTGGTACAGGCCATCAAGGGAACCCGGCTGAACGTTTTCACCTGCTGGCTGGGGCAGAGTACGGTGATGGATGCGAGGGATGAGTTCTATCGGGCGGGCGTGCCTTCATTTTTCTCACCGGAAAAGGCGGTGATGGCGTTCATGCAGCACGTTAACCACCAGCGGGTACAGCGGCTGCTGGGGGAAACCCCGGAAAGCTTTACGGATCATTTCGCCGACCACTCCCATACCCGCCGTATCATTGTCAATGTGAAGCGCTCTGGTCGCAACCACCTCACCAACAACGAGGCACGACAAATCCTCAGCGATTACCACATCAACACGGTGCCCACCGTGTATTGCGATGATGTGGAAGAAGTCCTTGAAGCCTTCGCTGTGGAGCGTCGCCCGGTGGACGTCACCCTGATGCACCAGCGCGCCTGTCACCCATTCATGGAGTACCAGTCAGGGCAGGGGCGCTACCGCTCCACTGTGCACGGACTGACCAACGAAAACGATCTCATCGACGCTTGCCGTCAGCTGATGGAAGAGTACCAGCAGCACTTTCCGGAAAGCGGTTTCCTGGGCTTTGCTGTACAGCGCTCCTACAAACATATTGACGGCATCGCCTTCAGCGTCGGCATCACCCGCGACCCGCTGTTCGGCCCCCTGGTAGTCTGCGGAGCCGCCGGTGCACAGATTAATGTCATGACCGACCGTCAGACGGCCTTGCCGCCGCTGAACATGGTGCTGGCGCGTGAGCTGCTGCGACGCACCTATATGTACCGGTTGCTCAGGGAGTTCAGCACCCAGCCGGAACGGGACATCCGGGCGATTTGCGAGGTTCTGATCACCCTGTCGCAGATCGTTATCGACCAGCCGGAGATCCGCGGCCTGGAAATCTCGCCATTGATGTTCGACAACGAGCAAATTCTGGCGGTGGATGTGGCCATTGACCTGGCCGACGACCCCGGCAAGCCCATCATCCAGCCGTACCCCAGGGAACTGGAAGAGTGGATCGTACTGCCCAAGTCGGGTCGCCGGGTCATCATCCGCCCGGTGCTGGCCGAAGACGAGCCTGCCCACCGGGCCTTCCACGAGCACCAGTCACCGGAATCCATCCGCTACCGGTTCTTCCAGTTCCGTAAGCACTTCTCACGGGAAGACGTGGCCCAGATGGTCCAGATCGACTACGACCGGGAGATGGTCTTCATTGCCAATGCGCCCCGTGAGGATGGCGAAGGCGAGGAAACCCTGGGCACCGTCCGGGTCTGGACTGATGCCGACAACCTGCGCTGTGAGTTCGCGGTCATGGTCCACGACAAGATGAAGGGCGAGGGGTTAGGGGTGGCCCTGATGCAGAAGATGATCGACTACTGCCGTGCCCGGGGCACCATGGAGATGGTCGGCAACGTACTACCGGAGAATCGCCCGATGTTGCAGCTGGCGGAGCACCTGGGTTTCGATATCCATTACAACCGGGAAGAGGAGGTGATGGACCTGCGGTTGGTGCTCAACGAGCCGGAGAAGGACTGGCAGCGGGAGCGCCTGGCGAAGGCACATCATTAAAGCCCATTGTCTTGAGGTGCAATCGTTCTTGGGTGCAGGCGCATGGTCGGAGGGGGACTTTTCTGGACACGCCGTAAATCCATCCATGGAGGCTCTTCAAAAACGTCCCTGTTTTTGAAGGTCCAGAAAAGTCCCCCTCCGACCACACGCTTCTGGCTATTCTCGTGCCTTCGGGGGTTAAAGGCGTTATCTCGGAGTTTAAAGGGCGTGGGCCAGGTAGCTTGTTCCGGGACCTTCAAAAACAGGGACGTTTTTGAAGAGCCTACAGGGACGTATCCACGGCGTGTCCCGGAACAAGCTACCTGGCCTGCGACCCGGCACCGAACCAATCAGGCTAGGGACCAGGCACCAATCTGAAAAGGTCTACTCGGAGACAATAGCCGACGTATCCTCCCCACCCATGGCATCGAGCATACCCGGAATGAGCCGTGACAACTCCAGCGTCATCAGAGAAAACGCGGCATCAAACTTCGCAGCCGCATCATCGGAGTCAACGTCATCCAGCTTCTCCTGGAGCGTCTCCCCGAACTTCAGCCGGCGGATACCAAACTCCTCATCCAGCACAAACGACACATTCTCATCCCAGGTCAGCGACAACTTCGTCACCTGCATCCCCGCCGCCAGATGATTCTGGATCTCGTCAGATTTCAGGTCCATACCCTTACAGCGAACCACGCCCCCGTCCTCAGAGGGATCTTTCAGCTCACACTCCATACCCAGCTCGATTGAGGCCGGCAAATCAATAGACTCATCCAGCCAACCGGTAAAGGTGAACGCCGGCGCCTGCTCCAGCACCGGTGGACGCACCGGCAGCGAACCAAGACTCTGGCGCAGTGCAGAGGCCACATCTTCCGCCTGCTTCGCCGAGCCGGCATCCACCACCATGACACCGTCAGCAGGAGACAGATACGCATAGGTACGGCGATTGCGTGAAAACGCCCGGGGCAAAAGTTCCAGGGTTACCTCCTCCTTGATCTCGTCCTTCTCCTTCTTCCGGACCTTGCGGCCCTGTTCCTGCTCGATGGCTTCGGCTTTCTCCTCAACCATCTCCTTGATCACCGGGGCTGGCAGAACCTTCTCTTCCTTGCGCAGGGCCACCAGGTGGTAACCACCGGCGCTATGTACCAACAGCTCGCCGTGCTTGCCCAGGGGCGGCACCCAGCCATGGCGGGTGGTCTCCTGCGGACCGCAGGGTTTGAAGGCGTCGGCGGCCAGCTTTTCCTCCAGCGCTTCCGCGCTGATATCAAACGGCTTGGTGAAGCGGAAAACTCGGGCGTTACGAAACCACATGGAGTCGGGTCCTTGCGTTGTTGTTCAGTTCAGTCGGTTATTGAGCGGGCGGTGCTGGTGGTGGGGGTGTCTGGTTATATCTGCATGACTTCAACCAACACGGTCTTGATCACAAAACCTACCACGCCGGCACCCAGCACGGTAAAGAGGGCGATGGTACCAAAACGGCCGGCCTGGGACTTCTTCGCCAGGTCCCAGACGATAAAACCCATCCAGCCAATCAGCCCGGTGAGGCAGACGTAGAGGGCAATTTCAGAAAACAGCGCTTCATTCATGCAAGGCTCCGTCAGGTTTTTCAAACACAAAAGCAGTCGCCACCAGCCCCGGAGAGCTGGTGACAAAAAGAATTCAGTTGGTGCGGAACGGCGGCGTTGTTATTGCGGCTTATTGCTCGTCGCGCAGGAAGGTCCAGTTATCGCCGGAGGACTGCTCCTCACTGAAGCGATAGCCGGCCAGGTCGAAGCCTTTGAGGTCATCGGCCTGGGTGATGCCATTGGTAATGGCGTAACGGCACATCAGTCCACGGGCTTTCTTGGCGTAGAAGCTGATCATCTTGTACTGGCCGTTCTTCCAGTCCTTGAACTGGGGGGTAATGATCCGGGCGTCCAGCTTTTTCTTGCGAACGCTCTTGAAGTACTCGTTGGACGCCAGGTTGACCAAAACACCGTCATCGGCCCGGAGTTCCTCGTCCAGGGCATTGGTAATGGTATCGCCCCAGAATTCATACAGGTCCTTGCCCCGCTTGTTCTGGAATTTCGTGCCCATCTCCAGGCGGTATGGCTGCATCAGATCAAGGGGGCGCAGCACACCATAAAGGCCGGACAGGATGCGCAGGTGCTTCTGGGCGAAATCAAATTCTTTCTCGCTGAAGTCCTGGGCCGCCAGCCCCGTGTAAACGTCACCGTTGAAGGCCAGCACCGCCTGCCGGGCATTTTCCGGGGTGAAGGGTGTGTGCCATTGCTGGAAGCGTTCCGCGTTGAGCTGGCCCAGTTTTTCGCTGATGCCCATCAGGTTGCTGACCTGGTGAGGCTCCAGGGTTTTCAGCTGGTCAATCAGTTCGCAGGCCTCATCAAGAAAGGCCGGCTGGGTGTGTTTCTCGGTGGCCAGTGGGCTCTCGTAATCCAGGTTCTTGGCAGGGGAGACAACCATTAACATGACAGCAAATCCTCAGTGAAGTTGGCCTGATGGTGCGCCTGCCTTCGGACCCAGGAAGTCCAGCAGGTCATCCCGGGTGAAGGGCCAGCCCAGTTCGGCACCGGTATCTTCCCGGCGCAGTACCGGAATCCGCGTGCCGTAACGCTCCACAAGTGCTTCCGACGATGCGATGTCTACCGCTTCTACCGGAATCGGATGGGGCAGGGGTGTGTTGATCAGCAGGTGTTCCGCCAGCTCGCAAAGTTCGCAATGACTGGTGGTAAAGAACGTCAACTGCATTACTTTTCCTGGGCGTTCAGTTGCTGACCGGTGACCCCGCGGCTATCCGGGCCCATCAGGTACAGGTAGCTGGGCATCAGATCTTCAGGGGTCGGGTTATGCATGGGGTTTTCTGCCGGGTAGGCGTGGGCCCGCATGTTGGTTCGGGTAGCGCCAGGATTAAGGCTGTTGACCCGGATGTTATGGCGTTCGTCGTCCAGCTCGTCCGCCAGCAGCTGGCTAAGGCCTTCCAGCGCAAACTTGGATACGGCATAGGCTCCCCAGTACGCCTTCGCCTTACGGCCGACACCGGAGGAGGTGAAAATGACCGAGGCGTCTCCCGCCTTGCGCAGCAGGGGGATGGTGGCCCGGGTCAGAAGGAACGGGGCGGTGGCGTTGACGTGCATCACCTTGTTCCAGGTTTCCGGATCGTAGAGCTCTACGGGGCTACGGGTACCCAGGATGCCGGCGTTATGGAGCAGGCCATCCAGCTTGCCGAAATTGTCCTCGATGGTCATTGCCATCTCTTCGTAGTCCTTGACGGCTGCGCCTTCGAGGTTCAGCGGCACGATAGCCGGCTTGGGGTGACCGGCGGCCTCGATCTCGTCGTACACGGATTCCAGCTTGGATATGGTACGCCCCAGCAAGATGACTGTGGCACCGTAGGCTGCGTATGTCTTTGCGGCAACACGGCCAATACCGTCTCCGGCACCGGTGACCAGGATGATCCGGTCCTTCAGCAAACCCTCAGGGGCCTGGTAGGTGTGCATGGGGTTGTCCGCCATAAGACAGTATGCTCCTGCGTATTGTGCTTGGTTTATCGCTCTGCCGCCGCTGTTCGGCAGGCGGCTAGTGTATCAGTTTTACCAGTTCGTCGACGGTATCTACGATATGGTCGGCTTGCCAGAGATCAACCTCGGACGGCCGCACGATGTAACCATAGCGAACCGCTACGGTGACCATGCCTGCGTTGCGACCGGCCTCGATGTCCCTGACATGGTCGCCTACGTAGATACCGCGATAAGGGTCCGCGCCCATGCGTTCACAAGCCAGGTGAAGTCCTTCCGGGGCCGGCTTGCGCTCGGTTACATGGTCGGGGCAGATCAATGCGCTGCAGCGGTCGTCCAGGGCAAGGGCGGCCAGCAGTGGCTCTGCGAACCTGGCGGGCTTGTTGGTCACGATTCCCCAGGGTACACCCGCATCCTCAAGGGCACCCAGCAACTGGTCCATGCCGGTAAACAGTTCCGTTTCCTCGCAGATACCGGCTTCGTAAAGATCCAGGAAACGGGCGTGCCGCTCCCGGTAGCCAGGGTCTTCTGGCTCCAGGCCAAAGCCCAGGCGAATCATGGCCCGGGCACCGTCGGATACGTGGGGGCGGATACCTTCGGCTGGCAAGGGCTCAAGCCGGTGCTCCTCGCGCAGGCTATTGAGGCAGCGAATAAAGTCCGGTGCGGTATCTATCAGTGTGCCGTCCAGGTCGAACAGGACCGTGGACGGCGGCCTGGGTAATGGCCTCGCCATGCTATTATTCCCCCGACGGTTTGCCCGCGTGCATCAGGTAATTGACGTCCACATCCCGGGCAAGGCGGTAGACCTTGGTCAGCGGGTTATAGGTCATGCCTGTGAGGTCATGGATATCGAGCCCCGCCTGGCGCAGGTGGTCGGACATTTCAGAGGGACGGATGAAGCGCTTCCATTCATGGGTGCCCTTGGGCAGCAGGCGCAGCACGTACTCGGCGCCCACAATGGCAAACAGGAATGACTTCGGGTTCCGATTGATGGTGGAAACGTACAGGTCACCACCGGGCTTGAGCAACCGCGCACAGGCGCGGATGACCGAGGCAGGCTCGGGAACGTGTTCCAGCATTTCCAGGCAGGTAACGATGTCGTATTGGCCTGCATGGTCGGGGTCCGCCGCGAGTTCTTCCACGGTGGTCTGGCGGTAGTCCACCTGAACGCCGGATTCCAGACCATGGAGTCGTGCCACTGCCAGCGGCGCCTCGCCCATATCAATTCCCGTCACATTGGCACCCCGGCGAGCCATGCCCTCTGACAGGAGGCCTCCGCCGCAACCGACATCCACAACGCGACGACCGGCCAGCGGCGTACGCTCGTCGATGTAGTTCAGGCGAAGGGGGTTGATGTCGTGCAGAGGGCGGAACTCGCTGGTGGGATCCCACCAGCGGCTGGCTAGGGCCTCGAACTTGGCGATTTCGTTCTGGTCTACATTGGTTCTGCTCATGGTCTCGGGCCTGGCTGTTTATTCAGAAAAAGGAAAGGCTGTCAGGATGCTGGCCGGTCGGCTCCGGCAATGCGCTGGTGCCAATCGCTGACCCGCAACATCAGGTCTGGTACGTCGATCCGGGTCAGGCGACCATCCTGTACCTGTGGTACGCCGGCAATCCAGCTGTGGCTTACCTGACGACCGTGGTTGCTGTAGACCAGGTGGGAAGCCGGGTCATAGACCGGTTGCAGGAACGGGTCGCTCAGGTCTACCGCAATCAGGTCTGCCTGTTTGCCGGGTTTGAGGGAGCCAAGTTCATGGGAGCGCCCGAGGGCCCGGGCACCATTGATGGTGGCCATTGCCAGTGCCTCGTGGGCGCCCAGGGCAGCTGCATCACCGGAAACAGCCTTGGCCAGCATGGCTGCAGTGGACAGCTCACCAAACAGGTCCAGATCGTTATTGCTGGCCGCGCCATCGGTGCCGATGGCGACATTTGTGCCCGCCTTTTGAAGGGCATGGACCGGACAGAAGCCACTGGCCAGTTTCAGGTTGGATTCGGGGCAGTGGATAATGTGCGTACCACTACTGGCCACCATGGCCATGTCGTTGTCGTCAAGGGTGGTCATGTGCACGCACTGGCTGTGGGCATTCAGCACACCAAGTGCCTGCATCCTGGCAATCGGCCGTTGGCCGGTCTGACGCAAGGCCTCTTCCACCTCGAACGCGGTTTCATGGAGGTGAATCTGCAGCGCGGCCCCGGATGATTGCTGCAGCGTAACGGCCCGCTCAAGGGTGTTGTCCGCTACGGTGTAGGGCGCGTGGGGACCAATGGCAATACGCACCCATGGATCATCGCGCCACTCCCTCAACAGGGCCTCGCCCTTTGCCAGGTATTCGTCCGGGCCACTGCCCCAGGCGGTCGGCATTTCCATAAGCGGAAAGCAGACCTGGGCGCGCATGCCTGCATCCCTGGCCATTTGTGCCGCAATTTCCGGAAAGAAGTACATGTCGGAGAAACAGGTGGTACCTGTGCGGAGCATCTCTGCCATGGCAAGCTGGGTACCGTCTGCAATAAAACGTTCGCTGACAAAGCGTCCTTCTGCCGGCCAGATGTGATCGTTCAGCCAGGTCATCAGGGGCAGGTCATCGGCGAGGCCACGAAACAGGCTCATGGCAGCGTGCCCATGCATATTGATCAGCCCGGGCAGGACCACATGATTGGGCAGGTTGATGACTTCCCGTGCCCGGTAACTCTGATCCGCTTCCCGCTGAGAGACGATGGCCTCAATGCGATCACCCAGCAGCAGTACCGCCTGGTCTTCCAACACTTCGCCGAAAGGTTCGACCGGAATCAGCCAGCGGGCATTGATTCGGATGTCAGCGGCAATGATAGTGTCTGCGGTCATGAAGGGGCCTGTCACTCCGGCTTGGTTTGTCTGGAAGGGCAGAGTATAACGGTCGAGTCAGACAGCAGCCAGCCTGTTACATATCCACAAGAGGTGAATAC
>Ga0098065_1000454_pt1 | contig 19330 bp, 16 predicted proteins | sample 25_taG_FD_75062 | JGI IMG/M metagenome (GOLD analysis project Ga0098065, IMG submission 75062) | Marine viral communities from Cariaco Basin, Caribbean Sea - 25_WHOI_OMZ | ecosystem: Environmental > Aquatic > Marine > Oceanic | place: Caribbean Sea: Cariaco Basin | collected 2014-11-08 | reverse complement strand
TATAAAAATGATGCTTGGCGTTATGAGTGGAAATATAGATTATATGCAACCCCCGGAAGATTTCACTAATGAACATAGGGAAATTCTTGCTCACCCAGGTTTTCAGCGAATGCTTAAATATGCATTTATTGGCGATCCTGAAACTATAAAAGAAAAAACCGAGACATTTCTACAGGAAACCGGTGTAAATGAAATTATGGCCGTTTCTCATATCTATGACCATCGGGACAGGCTGAAGTCTTTTGAGATATTCTCTGATATTATGAAAAGAAATATTTAGAACCCTGGTTTTTATTGCTAGTTACATACTATAATATACAAAATTATTTCAATCATAGATTGCTTCATTGATGATGCATTTATACAAGGATTTAAGGAGAATTAAAAAAATGAAAGGTAAAAGCTAATTGAAAACAAAACCTCTTGATTTCTCAAGAGGTTTTGTTTTATAGTTAAAATAGTGATTAATAATTTATCTCTATAATTAGTTATTGATCTTAAACATCCTTCTACAACCTAAAAATCCTTTCTCAAGTTAATCCCGGCTCCATAAAGCGGCTCGGCAACATTGCTTAACTCCAGACCTAATTGCACATTTAACTGTACAAAAGATTGTAATAATCTGATATCGAATAATCCAGAATAGATATCCCGGTTGGGACCATAAAACCTACCATACCTCCCTTCATTATGAGAAAAACTCATTAACAACTTCCATGGGTAACTCGCAAAGTAATTAGAAATATTGCCGGAGATTCCTAAGTGATGTGCACTAAACTTATTATTTACTACCTGGTCTAATTCTTCATCATAGGTAAAAAAAGGAAGGCCTATAATTCTACGCTCGTAAGTAAACCCGGAATGATAGGTAAGAAAATTATTTAGATAATTATCGTTCTTATGTGGTGCACTGGAATTGATACTTTGGTTCCGGGTATAATAAAACTCATATAGAATTCCATTGATCAGTCGGCGGTCATCGTCGAAATCCAGAAAAACCCCATAGCGTCCATCAGGGAAATTAGCAAAGCGACTGCCGGTGCCATCTTCGAACATATGATTGTATATGAAGTTGAGTTGTATTTCAGGAGAAAGTCGTTTTCGTATCTCCAACTCATAAGTTCCCAAATGATTGCCTAAAACATTTATTTGATCGCCACCTACTGCATTTTCGCCACCTTCTCTTCCTGTAATAACTTTAATATAATCGGAAAATCCATCAGGTTGTGGACCAGATTCTGGGGAGTCTCCGGCCCATTGGGCAAAATGACGAATCCCTGCTTTTAATTCAAAATCAGGACTGGGACGATAAACTAATTTAAAACCTTTATGATGCAAACGGGCATTTTTCACAAAGCGATTTTCTCCCATCAAATAATCGCTCCAATGCGCTTCAAATCCGAAAGCCGACTGTGAGCTGAAAAAGATGGTTCGGTTAGTCGCTAAAGATATTCCCGGCATCGGCCTGGCATTTAAAGACCACAAAATACTTTCATTAGTAGCACTTAATCCCTTATAAAGCTCTTCCTCCTGTTTTCTTCCAATTACGGCTTCCAGCCAGTCATTATTATAGGCAGCATAAATTTCATCCAGGAAAATTTCATCGCTAATTCCATCCTGGAATAAAATCCCGGCGCCGATCTCTAAAGAATTCCCATTTCTGAATTCATTAAACATCTTTGCTGAGATCCATCCAGAAATATTAGTTTCTTCTGAAATTCGCCCTCGCTGATTATGATATATCCAAAAAGGAAGACGTTGCAATTCTCCATCGTGTATATATCCGTTAAGATTTACAGAACCCGAAAAATCCCATTGGGCTTGAGTACTTATAGATATTAAACATAAAAAGCTTAAGAAAAGTAGTTTTTTCATTAATGAAATGGAAGTAAGTATTTTAAATGAATTGTTAATAGAGGTATTAATAAATAGCAAGAACCTAAAAAGATCCTAAAGAAGGAATAACTCGCTCTTCTGATACTTTAAGAGAAGCAATCTGTTCTTGATATTTTGAGATCAATTAGAAAGATTACCACTTTAGCTAATGCTTTCCTGATAAGAAGATAGAAAGTTAATCTTATTATGCAGGAAACTTTGCCTATTTCGACCATTGAACGTATCGTCAACCTGAACTTGTTTCAGGTTCTATCACGTTAGATCCTGAAATAAATTCAGGATGACATAGTTGTTCTCGCACAAACCAAAATATCTACATCATCGGCTTCCCTACTCGATACATCCCGACTTATAACAGTAAACTGGAATAAAAGTCAGCTTAAAGGTAAACCGGACCCAAAAATCAATCTTCCTGCTTAATAAACCGCAGCTTTATTTAAAAGACGTTTTAGAAAAGACTTTTTTTCTTCACCATATGCATAACCATATTTATTACCATAACCGAAATTTGCCATTCTTACGTCATTCAACACAAAGCTAAGATCATGAAATTTACCGTCTCTTTTAGAGTCTACGGCAAATTGTAAAAGTTTCTTTTCGGTATGGCCGGCCCTTACCACATATAAGGTAACATCTGCCCATTTATTGATAAGGAATGTATCGGTTACCAGTAAGGAAGGAGCGGTATCAACAATTACGTAATCATACCTTTGTTCCAACTCCTTAAACATTTCGCCGGTTTTGGGTCTTCTCCAGAGTTCAGATGGATTCGGAGGAATAGTACCCGATGGTAAAAGCTGCAGGTTAGGGTTTTCGGTATTAGACTCCCTGATTAAATCTTTAAGTTTGAGGTCATCGTTAGCCAGGTAATCACTTACGCCAATATGTGACCTGGCATCTTTCTCAAACCTCTGCAATTGCGGATTTCTAAGGTCAGCCCCCACGATTAGTACTTTTTTATTGGTATTGGCCAGAGTTGCAGCCAGGTTAAAGGAAACCAGGGTTTTGCCTTCTCCTTTTACTGTTGAAGTCACAAAGATGGTATTCCCGGTATCCTTATCTGCCGTATTTACAATAAGGTATTGCAAATTGGTGTGTAAGATCCTAAAAGCCTCGGCAAGTACGCTACGATCGTTCTTTAAGACCATTTCACTATTCTTCCTCTCTACTCGTGGAATTTCTCCTACCACAGGAATTTCTTTCGCTTGTTGTTCCAGATCCTCTCTACTTCTAACTTTGTTGTTAAGTAATCCTCTTAAATAAATAATCAGAAAAGGAATTAAAAGCCCAAGGATAAGCGAGGCCAATAAAATTATTTTGGATTTTGGCGACACCGGTTCTGTAGAACTATAAGCATCATCTACAATCTTTGCTTTAGGAGCGGTCACTGCAAGGGATAAAGAATTCTCTTCTCTTTTTTCGAGGAGGAACAAATATAGAGCTTCTTTAATATTCTGTTGTCGCTCTATCCCGCGATATTGTCTTTCTTTTGACGGGACCGAAGATATTTGTGAACCAATAACAGCCATTTGTCTATCCAGATCTTTTTGAGCGATCCTAAAATTATTTCGCATTCGCTCTAAACTCTGCAAAACATTGGCACGCATCTGCTCAATTTGAGCATTAAGTCTTAGCACCACCGGGTTCTCTTCGGTTGAACCGCTTAAAACCCTGTTCCGCTCAAGAACAAGGGTGTTATATTCCCCAATAAGTTCGTTTACTCCGGTTTCCTGAATTCCCAGGTTAGCCGGTAAGAGATCTGAATTACTTCCTGTTTCCAGGTAAGTGATCATTGCATTTGCCAGTTCCAGTTGAGTTCCTACCTCCTGCTGACGTTTTTTATAATCACTCGCATTTTCAATAAACATTTCAGATTCAGCTTCAATATTCGTAAGCTGGTTGGCCTCTTTAAATTCCTCCTTACCTACCTCTACCGAATCCAGTTCCTGGTTGATAATAGCAAGCCTTTCATCTATAAATTCAGCGGTATTAGTGGCTACCAGGTTTTTATCCTGTATTGCCTGTTGATTATATTCTAAAATTAACTGATCCAGAATATCCTGTGCTTTTTCTCTTACAGGATCTACCAGGCTCAACTCTAGCAAGCTAGAATTCTTATCGGTTAAATTAATTTGAACTGCTTCGCGGTATTTTCCCACTACTGATTCTAATGGACTAAAGCGTACTCCAACCTTTCCGGCATCTTCTTCCAGGCTTATCCCGGTTTTTTCAACCGTGACCGTAGCAAAATTTATATTCACCGGGGCTCCAAATTTTCCGTCAACTAATTCCCCGGTTTCCTTATTAACAAGCTGAAAATTTTCTCCAGATTTCGGAATGATATAGAAATTGTTTCCTAATTCTTCTTTAATTGCATTCTGTAAAATTTCTTCATCTAACTGAATCGCCAACACTTCATAAGGAGTATTAGCATAAAGTTCTTTAGATTTCACAGCTCCTTCTTCAAAATAAGTAATATTAAGGTTTAGCGCCTTAATCGTCTGGCTCATTAAAGTTTTAGACTTTAAGATGCCGATTTCATTTTCGATACTGCTGGCACCCATTCCTCCCAGCAGACCGAGGTCGGCAAAAGCAGCCATTTCCGAAGATGGACCTTTGCTCTTTTCGTCTTTAATAATAATACTCGCGGTAGTACTATATTCTGGTGTAGTATATTTTAAATATATAAAACCAATGAATACACAAAGGACCACACCAATAATAAACCAGGGCCAGTAGCGCAGGTATTTTTCGACTTCATCCCTTAGGTTGATTTCTTCTTCCTGGGGGCGATTTGGGGTAGATTGTTGAGACATAAATTCTTATCTTGTTAAAAGTACAGCCACAGAAACCAATACTGAGGCTATTGAAATATAAACTCCGGCATTCCGGTTATAACTTGCACTTTGACGCTGTGGGCCATTCGGCTCTACATAAACAACGTCGTTTTGTTGTAAATAATAGTAGGGAGAATTAATAATATTAGCATCTCCCAGATCAAGGTAAGCATGAGTAGTCACACCGTTTTCTTCTCGCATCACTAAAACATTATCTCGCTTTCCGTATATACTCAAATCCCCGGCCATCCCTAAGGCCTGGGGTAAGGTGAAATAGGCATCTTCAACATCGAATGTTCCGGGGCGATTTACTTCACCTAACACACTAATTTGAAAATTAACCAGCCTTACATTTACAATAGGATCCTGAACGTATCTCTTTATTTCAGCTTTAAGTTTTGCAGCCAATTGCTGTTGGCTAAGACCTTCTGCGGTTACCTGCCCAAGCACAGGAAAATCTATCTCTCCATTCTCTTCTACCAGGTAGGTTTGTAATTGCTGTCTTCCATTTACCGACATTCCCATATCCATTCCTCCCTGGGGCACTCCAATTACCGGAAGATTAAATGGTAAAGCAGCAGTTTGTTCCGGGGCTGAAACACTAATGGTAAGTAAATCGTTAGGTTTAATTTTTAAGCTTTTTTCTCGCTGTTTATCCATAGCAGCTTCAGCTTTTTCCAGTCCCTGGAAGTAAACGATCTCCTGACGTGAAACACAGGAAGAAGCAAGGCTAAAAAGCAGAAGAGCTATTACAGATAATTTAAAAAATTGGGGCAATTTTTTCATTTTTGAAAATTTGTGCAAATATATTGATTCATGTTAATTTTTACTTAAAAAAGCAAGTAGACTTTAGTCTATAGTTTGAGCTGTGGGTTGGAGGTGGTTAGTGTTTTTAATTTATTGTTTTCTTTCGCTATTCACTCCTCATTCTCTAGACGGTAGTTGTTAGACTGTAGTCTGTAGTAAGAAATGTGGTTTAGCGTATGAGTTTTTATTCCTGAATCTTGTTTCTTGAGTCTTTCCCCTTCACTCTTCACTTTTCACTCTTCATTCTACACTATTTTCTCTACAACAAAAGATTGCCGTGTCCGGCTATCGCCGTCCTCGCAATGACAATACCAATGAAATATTGTGTCAATTCAAAGTAGATCCGACCGACGCAATCCGTCTACTAATTCTCTACCTTCTCTCTTCTTTGCCTCACGACTCTAATTCCTTTTGGTCTGCCATATAGCATCGTTCTTTGATGTGACTTTCTTTTTAGACCGGCGAAAGCAACTGCTACTACCATAAAAATCGCAAGCATAGCCAAACTCATTCCAATACTTTTTAAATCCCGACTTAACATCATATATATAATGATCACGGCAAGGTTTAATCCTCCAAGTATAAAACTGGCTTTTTTATGACTTAAACCGTTATCGAGTAAAACGTGATGCATATGATTACGATCTGCTTCAAAGGGGGTTTTTCCATTTTTTAAACGAATACAAATGACTCTAAGCGTATCAAAAATTGGGATAAACAAAACCGCTAAAGCAAATAACAATCTGTTTTCGGGTACAAAACCTTCTCTCATTAAAGGTTCATAGGGCTGCATTACCAGTATCTTCAGACTTAAAAAAGCGATCATAAAACCCATCACCAAACTTCCCCCGTCTCCCATAAACATTTTCCGTTTTCCCCGGGAAAAATTAAATCTTAAAAAAGCAGTTAAAATTCCCGCTACGGTTAAGCTTACTAATACAAAATAAGGATGGCCGGTAGCATAAAAAACTAAGGCATAGGTAAGGGAAATCACAATTCCTGAAATTCCGGCGAGCCCATCTATTCCATCTATCAGGTTATAGGCATTTATAAGTGCTACCACAATAAGTCCTTTGAAAGCATAGCCCAAAAACACAGGAATATTATAGATTCCCCAGAAACCGTGTAAGCTGGTAAGCTGCAACTCCGGGGAAAAAATAATAAAGCCGGCAGCGAATACCTGACTCACGAATTTTAATTTAGCTGAAGAAATAACTAGGTCATCCTTTAACCCTGTCATAAATAAAAAGGTAAGCCCAACAATAAGATGATTCCCAGTGGGGGAGGTTCGCAAGGCCTGAAGTATACTTATCACCAGTATAAGTACCAAGAAGAAGGCCACACCTCCAAATGGTGGAATAGCATTTTTATGAGAACTACGTTCATTAACCTCTTTCATCAAAGCTTTTTTCTGGCTAACCCATAATACTTTAGGGGTAAAGTACCAGGTAAGGACAAAAGCCAGTGAAAATACGCCCCCTGCAAAAAACAGATAAAATCGATTAAATAGGTCTAATAAAATTTCCTGATCCAGAATATTCATATAATGAAATTTTGATTAGCAATTAGAGACGGGGAATGGAGAATAATAATTTTAAGGAAGTAATATTTAATCTGTTATGACAAAAAATTATTTTGATGATATCTAAAGTACATTGTGTTTATAATAATTCGCTATATTGATTAGCAATCTTAGTCCAGGTATATTCTTCCCTGGCAATTTTATACACCTCTTCTGATATCTCTTTTAATTTAACATAATCCAAACTTCTAAGAATGTCAATTAAAGATTGTTGGTCCTCAAAATATAATGCCTTATTTTGGGTGGTAGCCTTATTATAATTAATACCATAAGCTAGAATGGGTAGTTTTAAATACATGGCTTCTACTAGGGAGGGGTTGGTGCCGCCGGCGCTATGTCCATGTACATAAAGTAAACAATTTGAACGGATTTCGTTGAGCTTCTTTTGATTATAAATTGGATCTACAAGAAAAATATTATCAACTCCCATATACTTCCGTTTTAATCTCTTTGAATAATAGTTATTCTCCCAATTACCAATTATAACGAGATTTAATTTTCCAGATGTTGAGAAAGCCTTAATAATTAATTCTATATTATTTTCAGGTTCAATTCTACATACTTTAAAAGCATAAGGTTCATTTAGAAATGGAAAATTTAAAATTGTATCTGGAGAAATATCTTCTGATTGTGTGTGGTCCCCTCCGTAAGCTATTAATTGAGCGTTTTTTCGGTAAGATTTAAAAACATAGTCCTGAATAACTTTGTTGTCCGCAACAATATCATTTGCATACTTTACGGCTATTCTCTCCGAAAATTTCAGGAATTTCCTGGCAAACTTACCCCATTTATCTCTTTTCCATTCGAGCCCGTCAATATTTACAACAATTTTTTTTCGTGTAATCAATCTTACTAAAGGGAGTACAAAGCAGCCCGAAACTCCTAATATAAGTAAACTGTCAGCTTTTTTAATTGAATGTAAGATACTCCAGATATCATATGGAATACTTTGCAACCCGTTCGCATTTAAGGGTAGATATTTTAAAATAGCATTTTTGTGACCAACGGTACCTTCAGGATATGCTTTTTTGCTACAATAAACTAAAAATTCAATCTCATCCCCTTTCTCTTTTACTAAATGTTCTGCCAATGTTTCGAAACCTCCATATTTAGCCGGAATTCCAACAGTTCCAATGATCCCTACCCGTTCTTTCTTTCTTTTATTCATTTAAAATTGACTGATTTTTCATTGCTTTTTTGTAAATGTTCAAAAGTTTTTTATAATGATGGGACTCTGAAAAATTTTCTTTTGCAAAGAGTTTGGCATTATCACTAAGCAATGTGTAATCTTGAGAATTTAGATTTAAGGCTTCATCTATTTTCTCTATTAAATGATCTATTTTTCCAGGCTGGAAAATAAAACCATTCTTTTTATTTATTAGCTCTGGGATACCACCAATATCCGATCCGATTGCAGGAACACCAAGGAAAAAACTTTCAATTACTGTCATTGGGTTATTTTCATAACATTCAGATGGAACAACGGCAAACTTTGCAGAATTAATATTTTCCCATAGATCATCTCCTTTGCAAAAACCTAAAAGATGAACATTTTGCAGACTATTAACTTCAATAAATTCATTAATTTCAGCCTCTTCGGGGCCAGTACCTATAATTTTTAAAGAAATCCACTTCCTTCTAACAAGCGCCTGAAGTAGCGTTAAAATTCCTTTCTCTCTGGAAAGCCTACCAAAAAAAACCAGATCTACTTCTTTTCGGGAATCAGATTTTATTTTTGGAATGCTCTGAAAATTATATAGAATAGAACTTTTAGTTTCAATACCTGGAAAATATTGGCTGTGTTTTCGTTTAATAAACTGGCTTACCATTATAAAATGGTCTACATATTTCTTATAATCAAAAAATCTATCTCTAAAGGCTGACTCCATTGCAGAAATAGCACTAAAAGCATAATTTCCTTTATTACACTTTGAAACGACACAAGGCCAGTAACTGTTTCCTGCACACTTCTCACAGACTTCTCCATTGTTATTCATAAATACAGAAACTGGACACAGCATTCTATACTCATGCACCGTCATAACTATTGGAACTTTTTCTTCCCTTAAGGCTTTAAGCACAGAAGATGTTAATTGACCGTAAAAAATATGCAAATGAGCAATATCAGGTTTTTCAGATTTCAGAAGATTCTTTAAGGAATCATAACTTTTTGAAGAATAAATAAAGGAAGGAATTCTCTTTAATTTAGATAAAAGACCGCCTTCATTAGGATCTGAAGTTTTAATAAAAAACGAGTTAGACCCTTCCTGAATATTTTCTTCGTTTGCAGTGCTAAAATAAATTACCTCATCTCCCATTTTTTCAAGCAAATACCCTGTATTTAAATATACCGTATCAGATCCTCCTTTTATATGATGATAATTATTAATCTGTAAAATTTTCATTCTTTATTTTTTGTAAGGTTAATGCCAGGCAAAATGAAAATATGGCAATAGCGAAAAAATTGTAAAAAAGGTTTTCAGTGAAAAAGTAGATAAGAATAGCCAGGTAAGGAATTATAAATATTGTATCCTTTAATTTCAAAAAGCCTTTCCATATCCCATAAACAATTAGAGTAAAGCCAAAAAACCCAAACTCTATTAACCAGGTCAGGTAGTCATTATGTGCTACCAATCCAAAACTGTTAATCTCTGGAGTAGCTCCAAAACCAAGTCCAAACAACATAATGATTATGTTCTGATTTAAGAAATATGTGAGAGATTCTGTCCAGATCTTAATTCTGAACAGAAATGAAACATCACTGCCATCATTGGAACCTGACATTGCCATGGCATCGCCAAATCCTATATCCGCAAATTCATTGATGTTATAATCGCTTATTAATGTGTAGAAAACATTTGCTGTTCCTCTGATACGTTCAAACAAATATAAATCTGAATATATAATAAGAATAATTCCTACAGAGGCGGCAATACTAAAAAATATAAAAAACTGAGGTGAGAAAATCTTTTTTCTAAAATAGAAAACAGCAGCAATATTTAATGCTAAAAAAGCACCGAGAGTAGACGTAACTGCCAGGCTCAGCGCTGTAAAACTTAATACCAGTTTCCTGGAAAAATCATACAACATCATCAACCAAATACAACAAATAGAGAAAAAGATATAATTATTTGAGTTTGAAAAAATTGACATTGCATTTTCACTCTCTTTATATCCAAAAATAGTGTCTATAACGAATATGAAGAAAGGTAATAAGGCTATAAAAATCAGTTTAATCCTTTCATTCTTTTTTACTGTATATTCTCCTCTACACAAATAAAAAGAAGCAGTAAAAATTACTATCCCTCCAAAAATCTTTGTGATATCATCGATCTGGCTTTGTTGATTTACAAAAAAATTAAAAAGAACAAGCACTGAAAATGATATCAGGTAAAAAATTTCTGATGTAAGTTTCGGTACTTTTTTAATAACTGTTAATAAAGAAAAAAGAATAAAACTCAATTCTGTTGCGTAAAGTAAGTATTTCAACATCTCGACATCTGAATAGTGAAACAGTGCCTGGATTAGAAGAAAAGCAATTAGAGAATTAAGGAATATTTTCCTATAAAGCATTATGCTTGAGATATATAATGATAATGAAAAAACAGAAAATGAGTACACTTGTCTATAAAATCAGTATTACTAGCTTCCGAAAGATTTTTATAGAATTGTGAATACCAATCTTTTTTTGCTTTAAGATTGAAATTTTCATTGAACATTTGAAATGAAAAATTAGACAGGCTTTTCTGCCTTTTTTTAGATTCAATTACTTCATTTAACTCCCGTAAGAGCTCAGAATTGGAGAGTTGTGAAATATTCCGTTCCGAAAAATTTGTATTAAAAAAACTTCTAAAAGTTTTTTCGGTTACCAAGGCAGGGTAATTCCTTTTCATAACCGGAGACAAAACAATTTTTTTTAATGAAGTTGCCTCCATAACTCCCCTTCCTGTACCTATATAAAAATTACAAATAGGAATAATTTCCTTCGCATTTTTGTAATACTCCTTTTCATCAACAATATGCACCCGATCCAATCCTTTTTCTCTTATTTGATTCAAAACCTCCTGATCAATTACCTGCCCTACTATTATTAAAATAGCCTCAGGAATTTGTTCTACCAGTCGGATGCTTTGGAATATACTTTCTTTATAGTAGTGAGAGATTCGTGCAATCCTCAGGAAAACCATAGAATCATCCTCTATATTGAGCTTGATTTTCAAACTATTAACCTTTTCCATATTTGGAGAAAAAGGCAAGATTCGATTGGGTACTAAATAGGTATTTTTATAACCATCCCTGTTTTTAAATTTCTGCTTATTTTCTTCACTAAAAAGAATGAGATTATCTACTTTCGGAAAATATTTTGGGTTAGGCCCTCCACATTTTGTTAGTGCAACAGGTATATTTTTAAATCTATAATTTCTAATAAACAAATAGGCTCTATCGTCAAAGCAATGTATCCTGTCTATTTGATGTTCCTGAATTATACTCTCTATCCTCTTTTGAATTTTAATGAAATTGAAGTACTTGTAAATAAACTGATATTTAGGACAATCTAAACTGGAAATAACAGGGCTTTCCATTCTCCCTATATTTATAACAACAGCATCAACCTTAGGCTTTAGGGATTTTAGAGTAGATTCAAGAGAATAATAATGGCCTCCCATTCCTTTCTCAAAAGTGGATATTAAATATAAAACTCTCATTAAACTATTCTTTGTTCTACCTCCAGGTCAATCTCAAATCTCTCTCTTACCGCCTTTTTAATATATTCAATGAGATCAATTATATTTTGACCTGTAGCATTTCCGGTATTTACAATAAACCCACTATGTTTAGCAGAGACCTGTGCACCGCCAATTTTAAATCCTTTTAAGCCTAACTCATCTAACATAGGGCCCACAAACCTGCCCGAAGGACGTTTAAAAACACTCCCGCAATTAGGATATTCTCGCGGCTGCTTACTCCATCTCCTGGTTTTAAGTTCGGTCATCTTTCTATAAATGTTATTCTTATCTCCATTCTTAAGTTGAAACCAAGCCTTCAACACTAGCTTATCAGGATTTTTCTGAAAAAAGCTGTTTCGATATTTAAAGTCTAGTTCATCAACTTTCATTTCTTTTATGCTTAGATTAGTGAGATCTAAAAACCTTACCTTAATAAGTAAATCTTTGATCTCCTCCCCACTTGATCCCGCATTCATAACAACCGCTCCTCCAACAGAACTTGGTATATCATAAAACATTTCAAAACCGGAAAGAGAATGTTCTAAAGCCCTTAGGCTAAGCTGTAACAAACTAGCACCGGCCTCTGCTGACACTTGTGTATCCTCAAAGATTATCTTATCATAGCAGTTATTAAGTATTAGAAATTCTTCATCATACCTTTCTTTTCTCAGTATCAAATTATTCCCATTACCGATAACTATCTTTTTATTAGTGTCACTGAAAATATTTAAAAAGTCTGATTCATTGTTTGGGAAATAAGCCTTTTTACAAATTGCATTTAACCTATAGGAATTGTTATCAATAAGGTTAAATTCTTTTATAACCTTCATATTTCCTTATCCTTTATTTTTTTTAAAATCCTTTTATAGACTACCCATTGTACCAATGCCATAACTGTGTAACTAATTGATGATGCAATAGCTGCTCCTCTCCCACCGTATTCTGGGATTAGAATGAAATTCAAGATGATATTAACCACGAGTCCTGGTATAGAAGAGAAAACAGAGACCCAGGGTTTCCCCTTACCAGCCAAATCAAAACCTATAATTTTATAGCCAATTAGAGCTATAATCCCTGGCATAAGGAGTTGGAGCATTGGAACACTACCTGAGAACCTCTGACTGTAAATAAATGGAATAAGAACAGGGGAAATAGCAATGATAAGTAGAGCTATAACAATACCTATCAAAAGCCCGTATCTAAGTGGTTTTATCATTTTTTTTGAAAACTCAGCAGAATTGGAGGCATTAGAACTTCTGGAAAAAATTACCAGACCTATAGCAGCCGGAACTTGTAAAACCAACTCGGCAAAGTTTACACCTATAGAATAAAGTCCAACCGTTTTTGCATTTGATAATTTCTCAAGCAAAATAATATCTATTCTATAATTCAACGAGTTAATAAAAACTGCCAGGGCATAGACAGCGCCGAGACTCAGGAGACTTTTAAATATCTCTTTATCAAATCCTAAATTTAATTTAACTTCCCTTGAAACTTTATAAATGGCATAGGCCACTACCGGAATTCCGGAAAATAAGGTAGAAAGTAGTACTCCAATAATTCCCATTTTTAAAATAATCACTAAAAAAACAAGAAAAATAAGATTTAGAACAGGAGGTAGCCATCCAAAAACTGTAGAAAGACCAATCTTCTCTTTTCCTAAAAAAATACCACCGGTATAAGCTTGTATTAGGCCGAATGGAATAGTCAAAACTGCCAACAACATCATTGGTGTAGTAAAATTCCCCTGATTCGTCGAGCTTATTAAGAAAAAGCATCCTACAGCCCCAAGGATGCTCATTATTAAAAACATACTGGCAATATTTTTAACAATATTAGCGTAGCTAAATTTCTTTCTTCCAATTTCGTACACGGAAGCTTGCCTTATCCCCATTTGGGACAAGGTCATTATCAGGCCGGGGTATACCAGAAGTACAGTGAGAAATCCTTTACCTTGTACTCCCAAGTTTCGAGCAACCAAAACACTGGAAATAAAAGATACTCCAAGGGTCAGAATATTAGAGGAGAAAACTTTAAGAACATCTTGTATATTTTTCTTATTTGTTAAAGCTCTCTCAATTTTTTTTAGAATAGGAGTGACTGAAATCATTTACTAACTTTCAATAATGTTCTTTTACTTGGGATCAGTTGACCAAAGCGCAAATAGTAATCTTTATATATTCTTACTCCAGAGCTTTTTGTTAGATGAATTGGGCAGTCACCTTCAATAATGAGGTCAAAACTATCATTGAAAAATTCCTTATTACCAATTATTTCCTCTATGATACTGTTCTTCCTTATACCGGTATTTTCAGCAATTCTTATTTCAGATATTTTATTATGTTTCAATAAATAATCAAGCTCCTTATCTAGGTGAATAATATCTGAAAATTTCTTGTCGCTTACATCATAATTTAAAAAACCTGATAAAGGAGTTTTACTGGATATATTAATTTTGACTTTTCCTTTTTTAGCTACTTGTTTTTGACGCTTTAAAATTTTCACGGCAATTAAAGTGTCTTCACCAAAGAATTTGACTTTCTTACGGAAACTGAGAATCTTCCTTTTTAAAAAGAACATCCTATTTTGCTCACTGCCTCTCATTTCCTCAATGATAAATTCGCTCTTAAGATGCTCATTGCTGAGATAACCAGTCTTAAATTCCGGAAAATCATTTGCGATAATAGAGGCAAACATGCGAAGGGATCTATTTGCCAGTTCAATGGCCCCTTTCTTCTGATAAGGCAATTTTTTTAAAGATTGTTCAACTAGCCTGGAATCAATAAAGAAAGCAGAGCCCCGAACAGGCTTTATTTTTTTGCTAGTGGTAGAAAAACCATAGCGATTTAAGATATATGTTTCTTCTGGAAATTCAGCCGAATAATCCTCAATAAAAGAAAATGGCAGACTATTGCCTATCACCGAATAGCCCTTTTTGCTTTTTTTTATAAACGCAGCTATAAAACCATTTTTAATGATTTTAAGATCATCATGTAGAAAAAGAAAATAATCAGGCAAGGCTTTCCCGACTTTAAAATAATAATTAACGAATTCGCTATGGCACCCCCAGTCCCAGCCCTCATTCGGGGAAAAAATTATATTCCAATTATTATTTTCCAAAAAATGAAGTACCGATTCTGAAACATCGGATTTCTCTTTATGTGAAGATATAAATAACTCAAAGTCTATATTATCATATAATTTTGTCTCCCGCAATATTATTTTATACAACTCAAGGTATTTGTAATAATACCCCGTCAAGACAATTGCTAGTTTTAATCTATTTGTGTTCAATGATACTGTTTTCGGTAATGACTAATTAAAGATTTACCGTATTTTTAATTAGCGAAACCCCAAGGTTTTGGAGTTTTTTCTCCAAGCTATCATATCCTCTTTCGATCATCCAGGCATTAGTAATGGTAGTTTCGCCTTCAGCAGTAAGGCCAGCTAAAAGAAGAGCCATTCCTGCTCTAAGATCTAACGCTTTAACTGTAGCACCATTTAGGCTATATCCACCATGTATTTTGAGTAGATCTCCTTCAACAGAAAAATTCATCCCCATTTTCGCCAATTCTTCTGCATAAGCATATCTTCCAGGAAATCTCAGATCAACAATTTTTGATTCTCCCCTGGAGCAAGCTCCAAAAACCGCAAAAAGAGGTTGCATATCTGAGTTTATCCCGGGATATGGACCAGTACTTATTTCAACGGGATAAGAAGTTCCTCCCCTTACAATCAATGAATTGCTACCTCTGTAGAATTTCATTCCACTTTCCCGGAGAAATACCAAGGGAACTTCTAGATGTTCAAAGGGAAAGTTCAAAATTTCTACATCCCCTCCTGTAATTACCGAACCAATGGTCCAAGTGAGTGCTTCCATGTTATCTGGAATTACAGTGTGTTTAACTCCTTTAAGTCTATCAACCCCTTCTATTACAATGCATTTTTGTCCAAACACCTTTATTTTGGCGCCCATTTTATTAAGCATGTTGATCATGTCTATAATTTCTGGCCGAATATGCGGGTTCCATACTGTTGTGGTTCCGGAAGCTAGTGTTGCAGTAAGTATTGCATTTTCTGTCGCTCCGGTAGATCTAAGTGGTAGATTAATTTCACAAGCTTTTAGACGGTTTTTAGAACGACAGCATAGATAGCCTTCCTCTTCCCATACTTCTGCGCCCATTTTTTCAAAGATCATTAAATGTAGGTCGTACTTTCTATCGCCAAGTTTACAGCCACCAGGTAATGGAACTTTACCTTTTCCATATCTTGTTAGTAATGAGCCAAGAATTAAGAGGGTATTACGAATAGACCTTTCTTCCCAAACTAATTCAGGGTTAATATTTGAATCAATCTCGGTAATCTTCACAAAATCTCCCACACTTGAACATTCTTTACCAAGCAAGTGCAACATATCCAAGTGTATTTTCACATCCAGTAATCCATTTGGAAAGTTATATAGTTCTACTGTTTCATCAGTGAGGAGCGAAGCAGTTAGTAATTTTAAAGAGCTGTTTTTGGCTCCGCTTAATTGAACCTGCCCTTCTAACCTGCTTTTGGTTACTTTAATGTTTTTTTTCATTTTTTTATTATGAATTTTCAGCACCTTCTTTATTTATTCCTTCCGGAGTATATTTTTTCAAATACCAATGAATCGTTTTTTGAATTCCACTTTCAAAATTCTCATCGGCTTTCCAGCCCAATTGTTTTTCAATTTTTGTTGCGTCTATTGCATAGCGGCGATCGTGGCCGGCACGATCTTCCACATAAGCGATCTGTTCTAAATAACTTCCGTTTTCTTTAGGTTTTAGAACATCCATGATTTCACATATTTTATGGGCTATATAATTGTTGTTACGTTCATTTCTTCCGCCAATATTATAAACCTCTCCGGCTTTTCCACCATTATAAGCAAGGTTAATACCTTTGGCATGATCCAAGACATATAACCAATCTCTTACATTTTTACCATCCCCGTAAATAGGAATATTTTCGCCTTGTAAAGCTTTCCTGATAACTGTTGGAATCAGTTTTTCATCGTGTTGCTTAGGGCCGTAGTTATTTGAACAGTTGGTGATCAAGGTGTTCATTCCATAGGTGTGATGGTAACTGCGAACGATCATGTCAGACCCTGCCTTACTTGCCGAATATGGAGAGTTGGGTGCATATGGAGTTTCCTCGGTAAAAAGTCCGGTTTCTCCCAGGGTACCATAAACTTCATCTGTTGAAATATGAAGAAATCGGTTATTCTTGCATTCTTTCTTATATTCAAAAGGCTTATTCATCCAGAATTTATAGGCCACATCAACTAAAGTAAAGGTGCCTCTAACATTAGTTTCTATAAATACTCCCGGATTTTTTATGGAATTATCTACATGAGATTCTGCTGCAAAATGAATAACTCCATTAATATTATACTTTTTAAAAAGTTCTTCCACCAGATTTCTGTTGCAGATATCCCCTTTTACAAAGGTGTATCTATCATTCCTCTCAACCTCTTTCAGGTTACTGAGATTCCCAGCATAGGTCAACAGATCGAGGTTAATAATTGAAGCGTCAGGATTAGCTTTCAGAAAAAAGGGAATAAAATTAGATCCTATAAATCCGGCTCCACCGGTTACAAGAATATTATTTTTTGAATTCATATATAAAGAATAAATTTCTTTAGAGCTAAAACTTTAAACTTAGCTTTAATCTGGTTTATACATTCGGCTAAACTATCTTTCCAGTACGGGATTTTATAATTCAAACTTTCGGTGATCAGATTTTATATTGCAGAAAGCCTTAGCCTAATTGTTCTTTAGATCCAGTTATTAATAACCTCATTCTCATATAAATTTTCGAAGAAATTAAAAGTCTCAGCATCTTCAAGAAGAGGCTGATTTCTATCTTTTCCTGAAAGCATCAATTCATCATCAGCTATTCTCCAGTCAATCGCAAGCTTTTTATCATTAAATAATATTCCCCGGTCATGTGCCGGCGCGTAAAAATTATCGCATTTATAGGCAAAGGTTGCTGTTTCACTTAATACAACGAACCCATGGCCAAAGCCGCGGGGTACGAAAAGCTGTCTTTTATTCTCTTCACTTAGTTCAACCACTACAGCTTTACCAAAATAAGGAGAACCCTCTCGGATATCCACGGCAACATCCAGCACTTTACCTTCCAATACCCTTACAAGTTTAGATTGGGTAAAAGGAGGTAATTGATAATGTAAACCTCTTAATACCCCGTAAGAAGATTTTGATTCATTATCCTGACAAAAATTAACTTCATAACCAAGAAATTTTTCCAGGGCATCTTTCCGGAAGGTCTCGGTAAAATAACCTCTGTGGTCACCAAAAATCTTTGGTTGACAAATAACTACATCCGGAATTTCAGTTCTATTAAAATCCATAAAATTCTTATTTCCTTGCACGTTTGATCAGGTATTGACCATATTCATTCTTTTTTAAAGGTTTAGCGAGCTCCAGGAGCTGATCTCTGGAGATATAGCCTTTCTCGTAAGCAATCTCTTCAAGGCAGGCGACTTTCAAACCCTGTCTTTTTTCGATAGTATGAATAAAATTAGAAGCTTCCAGCATAGATTCATGGGTTCCGGTATCTAACCACGCGTACCCACGTCCCATTAATTCAACTTTAAGAGCTTCTTTTTGCAAATAAGCTTCATTCACAGATGTTATTTCCAGCTCACCTCTATCACTGGGCTTCACGTTTTTTGCAACCCGGATAACAGAATTAGGATAGAAATACAAACCTACTACGGCATAATTACTTTTGGGTTTTTTCGGTTTCTCTTCAATACTGGTAACATTCCCTTTTTCGTCGAATTCAGCTACCCCATAGCGTTCCGGATCATTTACATAATATCCAAAAACAGTAGCTTTAGCCTCTTGCTTCACATTTCTTACAGATTGTGCCAGTAATTCCGTAAATCCATGGCCATAGAAAATATTATCTCCAAGCACAAGGCAAACATCATCCTCTCCTATAAATTCCTCCCCTATTATAAAAGCCTGGGCCAGACCTTCAGGATTTGGCTGAACTTTATACTCCAGGTGCATTCCAATTTCTGAGCCATCTCCAAGTAATTTTTTGAAGTTAGGCAAATCTTCAGGGGTAGATATAATAAGCACTTCTCTAATTCCTGCAAGCATAAGAACCGATAATGGGTAATATATCATCGGCTTATCATAAATGCTAAGCAATTGTTTTGATACTCCTTTTGTAATTGGATATAGTCTGGTGCCGGAACCTCCGGCCAATATTATTCCTTTCATATGTTCTATATTTCTTACAAAATTGTCTTTTGACATTAAAAGAAAAATATTGCAATTTCATTTTAATAATGACACAAGTGTAAGCTTCCCCTAATTAGAACTGCTTGATTGTCCAAAAATATCATTTTTCATTCTCCTGGCGGTACCGCCAGGAGAATGAGTTTTTGCGTATGCTACGGGGGCCATTTTTCCCAGTGCATT
>Ga0098065_1000451_pt1 | contig 19486 bp, 14 predicted proteins | sample 25_taG_FD_75062 | JGI IMG/M metagenome (GOLD analysis project Ga0098065, IMG submission 75062) | Marine viral communities from Cariaco Basin, Caribbean Sea - 25_WHOI_OMZ | ecosystem: Environmental > Aquatic > Marine > Oceanic | place: Caribbean Sea: Cariaco Basin | collected 2014-11-08 | reverse complement strand
TGTGGTAAGACCAAAATTGCTCTTGAATGGGCAAGCAAGACAGAGGCTAAAAAAATTATTTGGGTGTGTCCACGTGTGCAAGTTTGTCTAGGCTTGCTAAATGATTTAACTCAATCTGAATATCTACCTAATAGCCGAATTGAAATTTTCACAGGTGAATATAAAAAGATTATAACCAATGGCATGAGCATGAACGATGTGCCTGATACTGCTGAGAGTGATTATTTTAGCGGTGATATTGTGCTTACAACGATTGATCAAGTTATTAACAATATCATTTCACACCATAAAGTTACTACTCAAATGACTGACTTTATGCAAGCTCATGTGGTATTCGATGAATTCCATGAGTTAATTCCTATGCCAGCTTTTAACTTGCTGTTTTCTGAGCTAATAGAGGCAAAAAAATGCCGTGGTCACAACGCTAATACTCTATTAGTGTCAGCCACACCGCACGATTATTTCGTTAGAGAAGTATTAGGAATTGATGACTCTTATATTGTTCGGATTGATAGCTTCAATCAAGCGGCCTACCGATTAGACTTTGTCAGCTATGACGAAACTCAATCCCCGAATCCGTTAGTTAACGATGCCATTAAGACAGATAAAACAACTTTTATCATTACTAACACCGCTCAAGACGCCCAAATTGGCTTTTTGCTGCATCAAAACAGTGAAAATAGCGTGTTATTACATTCAAAATATACTCGTACTGATAAAGCAGACTGGTTCAATCAAGTGTTCGATAGTTTTAAAGAAAAAGGCAATCATCAATATCAAGTATTACGTAGTGGGCCTATCGTACAAGCATCGCTCAATATAACGTGCGAGCAAATGCACACTGACTTGACCAGTCCTGAAAATTGGTTACAACGATTAGGACGACTTTACCGCTTTGGGGAGAGTAATGAACCGAATATCTATAGGTTAATGATAGGAAAAAAGCACAGCAACCAGTCTTATGATTCAAAAGTCTGTTATAGATGGTTACATGTTAACAGTCTGCTTTAAGTAGTCTATTAATGGGTTTGAAGGGTAAAAAATCTGGTTCCCTTGGGGTATAGCCTTTATTAACTGATCCAATCAAAAAGAAGTCAAGGTATGAAAATACATAATGTAGTTTTATACCTTGACTTCTTTTTGAAGTAAATGTACTGTAGTTCTCTACTAATTCGATTTACTGGAGACTACCATGAGCATTAGAGAAGCCTTAGAAAAAGTAATATTTGACCAAACAGATGAAAGTACTGTCACTCCTTTATCTATCAGATTACCCAACCATTTGAACAATCAATTGGAAGAATTGACGCTTACTTTAGACAAATCAAAAAGCTATCTATTATTAGAGTTTGTTAAAGCTGGAATTGAAGAAACGAACAACATATTAGAAGAAAGAGCAAAAAACCCTGAAATTGCGAAGCAAAGAGATACTAGTAATATTCTTAGCACTAAGCCTTTCATGCTCAATACCAACTACAATAATGACAAATCTGCGCACGTTAAAATGCTTGAAAACAACGAAGCTGCTGCCTTCTACTCAGGATGGAAAGAGTATATTTGCAATTTGCAAGAAGGGGATAAGGTATATCTTTATCAAAGTGGCGTTGGGTTTGTCGCGTCTGGCACAGTAACAGGGGATTTGATAAAGAGTGAGTATGGTGGCAAACCAGATGCTAAATACTCCAAGAAACTAAAAGACTTTAAAGTTGGCTTCAAAGCAATTTCTGCAAAAGAGTTCAAATCATTAACCGATGGTGGTGCTAATTTCAGAATGACTATGGTTCAATTAAGCTCGAAACAAAGACATGCGCTTGATGATGAAATTAATAAAAGAATGAATGCAATTAATTCAAAATAGCCTTAATAGCGGAGTGCTAGATATGAAAAATAGTGATTGGATTCTTCAAGTAAAAGAAACTCGTAGAACTTTTGGCAGCTCAACTTGGGTTCCATTAAGAGAGTTGTCTAATAAAGAACAAGGTGATGTTAAAAACGTTGGCTATGACAGCGAATTTTTTGGGTGCGGATCTGTTGCATTCCCACCAGAACAAAAGGAAAGAGCTGATGGATTTGACTGGAATCAAGTTGGCATTAGCCATACCACTAGACCATATGCTTATGAAAACGGCTATTATTCTCCAATCGAACAATATGAATATAATGACAAAGAACCCATAGGTGTAAATCTTGTCTTTGAATACAATCAGCCTGTAACTGGAATAAGAGAGTGGATACTAAGTCCTGATTTAGTCATTGCTCTTGGTTTAATAAAAGATGGAAATAACTGGGTTAGACCTGCAGAAAATTTCATTGTTGTTGCTCGTGAAACTATTAACGAGAATGGTGATCATACTTTAATTGAAATTAAGCAAGAGTTTCTTATTGATTATTTAGCAGCAAGAAATCTATCTCTTCGCCTTTCGTACTACCGCCAAAGAGTAGCTAATGTTATAAGTTTAAAAGACAGCGTATATGCCGATCTGACAGATAAAGAAGAGTCTAGAGATGGTGGAAGATTTGAGCTTTTGATTCGAGACTTAGAAGACGTTTTCGGTGGAAGCTGGGCTGAATTTAGAGTCTGGCGAACTGATGTTGATGAAGACGAAGATGCTCCAGTGATGGGGCAAGAAAGTGATGAAAATACTGACTCAGAAAGCTCGCAAGGTAGCCATCAAGGTGTTTATAAAGGAGTTCGAGTAGAAGGAGAGTTTTGGCGAGACGAATGGATTGAGCATCAAAATATAAGCGTACGGGTTCGGGGAGATAAAGATCAGACACTTCCTCAGTTCATTGTTAAAACTGATGGAACGCGAATGACGTCTCATTCTTTGAATAATGAAAATATTGGCAGATGGCTCTGGTTCCGTTCTAACGTAGTTAACGAACTTCTCAGTTACCAAGGGTTTTCACTGCAATGGTATACGGCAGAAACAGGCGGTATTCACTCTACGTCTGGGTGTAGAATTCACTTTGGAATTAATTCATCTGATTTAATAACTGTTTATGCTTATGATGTTGCCCGTTTTGCGCCATGGGAACAGCATATCTGGGCTGCTCATAACATTGCTCCAGAGGGGAAGGTGTCATCTGAGTTATTAATGTCGCAGGTTGAAGCTAAACCTGCTTCTACGCATGCTGTTGAAGAACTTTTATTTATAAGTATGAAGCTGTTAGAGGATAGTTTTAGAAATGAGTTTAATACTGATTTGTTCTCGCATGAAATAGATGAACCTGAGTTTAAAAAACAAATTTCACGATTCTCAAGCAAAGATCAAACCTCATTACTAAGATTAGCAAAGGAATTAATTCGTATATTCTCTGATCGTCTCAATGTTAGCAATCTACGCCAACTCTCAACACATAAGAATAAGAAGACACTCGGGTCAAATAAACTATTAGAAGATATTTTGGCACAAAAAGTAGGAGTCGATAGAGCTCGCCAAATCTTTGGTGTAATCGCTGGTGCTTATGATATGCGTCTAGGCGATGCACATCCTACTAGTTCTAAAATTGGAGATGCTCTAAAATTAGCGAAAATTGACGAAGACGAGTCTTTCCTTAAGCAAGGCGAACAATTAATTTGTAATTTTGGAGAATCCATTTGGTGGATAGGAAAATTACTTTTTAGTCAGTCAGAGGTTAAATAAGTACCAGACTGTTCCTATAAGAAATGTTATGGTAAATATTTTTAGAGAGGAAAAGGGAATTTCCTAAAACTGTGTAACAGCTTATAATCCACTAATAGGAAAATAAGCAATGACTAACCAAACTGACCTTAAAAAACTGGCTAGCAGCATGAACAGCTTCGATAATATCAAAGACTTTCAGAAGCAACTCATGCAATCCTTATAGGTCAAATTACAAACTATATAAAATTTCTTGAACTAACATCCATTTTATATAGTTAATATTATACATATAAAAACTTATTTCCTCCCTAAGCCTTACTCTATATATCTTATATAGTATTTATATAATTACTACTAGATATAACGCCCAGGTGACTTAGAAAGCTTCGTGGGCAAGTCGTCGATGATCTCGTCACTTCCACACCGCCCAGGTGACTTAGAAATTTGTCGGAAGCTGAAACTGTTATCTTAGCAGCTTCCACACCGCTCAGGTGACTTATGAGCAGCGTTAAAAAATTGCATGCCAATTTTAGCTGTGCAAGGAAAATTCTTTAAATAGAATTTTCAAGACTTATAATTCCTAGTAGACTCCAGTATCGGAAAATCATAGATTTCCCTTTGCGACAGGCTGATACTCATTACGCTACGCTATATTCCGTCTTGCGAAGCAGTGCTTCTCACCCAAACTCTAGAAAATACCCCGACTCACACCGCCCAGGTTGAAACCCGTTAAGAAAAGGTCTGGGAGACCTTTTTAGGGTTGCAAGACAAGAGCTTCGCTCGCAGTAAAAGCGTTAAAAAATTGCATACTAATTTTCACTACAAGCATGGCTTTACGACTTGCGCTGCAGTTGACTGTCCACTGAACACTCACTGATCCTTGCTCATGTGCCAAGAAAATTCTTTAAATAGAATTTTCACAAGTTATACTTCCTAGTTGAGTTCTATATCGAAGAAGAATAAACCTTTCCTAACATCGGGCTAGTATCGCTTTCAGAAAATTAATCTATCAAAAATTCTTTGCTGAAATTTACTCTTAAACCAAAAAGGCCACTAACAAACAGCTAGTGGCCTTTTTAATTTCATCAACAATGACAGCAAGTGGTGCCAGCATCTCATCAATGCCTAAATACAACCCCCTTACTTACAGCTAGCCTTACCCGTACGGTGATTGATAGCCCCATTCTCAGCCAACACCTTCTGCATCTCGACATGACCGCGCGTACACGCATACGAATAAGCACTTTGATTATACGAGCCCATTTTTTTATCTTTAGTGGTCGCCACTAAGTTTGGCTTTGCGCCCTGTGCTAGCAAATATTTTACGGTCTCAATGCGATTATTACTCGCCGCTACCATGATTAACGTCTCGCCATCGCTCTCTACCGTTTGATCATTCAGATCGACTGGCTTATCTGCATTTAATAGCTTATGTACCTTTCTGACGACATTGGTATTTTTACCCAATACAGCAGACTTCATGACGTTATAGACGTCGCCTTTATCAGTGGCATAGAGATTGGCTCCCTGTGCGACTAAATAATCTACCATATCTTCATAGCCAATAAATGCTGCCCAGCCTAGCGCCGTTTGCTCAAGACTGCCTCTGTCTTTGGCTTCTAAATCTTGGCCATGTGCTACCATATATTTGACCGTAGCTAGGTCGCCGCGCTTGACCGCATCAAACCATTTGGCGTCCGCGCCTGTAGATGGCTTGTCATAGAATACCCGCCAAGAGAGTTTGTCCTTATTAGCGATGTCGAAGTTTTCCGCGTCACTAAAGCGAAAGCCCTGTTGTGGTACAGGCGCTTTATCCGTAGCAATGACTTGGACGGTATCGACTGCATGGCTGCTACCACTATCCATACTCATATTGGAGCAGCCAGTGACTAACATAGCGGCCATAGCAGCAGACAAGCATAAAGTGGCAAAATGTTTCATAGTAAGACCTGCAAAGTAGTGGGTAAGGTAAATAATAAGTATTGTGCTACATAACACAACTAAGGGAATTATAACGACAGAAATACCCTTAAGTATATGGGTGGTAAGGTTTTATTATTAAGTGGCTATGCCATGGAGCGCTAGTAAACTCCACATCTTTTCTATAACAGACTTTTAGAGGCTAAATCGCCATACTCTATTTATAGCCGAGCATTGAGCCGATACTGGTCAGCTGTTCTTGGTACCCTATCATCCAATAAGGAAAAATAAAAATGACCGATAAAATTCATGATTTGGGCGCAGGATTTTGGAATATTGAAGGCACTTTTCGTATAGGCGGTATCCTTGATATTGGCACACAGTGCTCGCTGGTACGCTTAGAGTCGGGACGCTTTATCTTTTTGGACAGCTATAAAATGAGTGGTGAGGTGCGCGATCAGGTGATGGCCTTGACCAATGATGGCGCGGATGTAGAAGCGGTCTTAAATGTGCACCCCTTTCATACGGTACACTGTGCTGAGATGGCTCAAGACTTCCCGCAAGCTACCTTTTATGGCAGTAGTCGTCATGCGACGCAGGTACCTGAAGTGCAATGGTCAGACGACTTAGTAGAGAGCGCCGCCGTCGCGCAACGCTATCCTGAGCTTGAGTTTTCTTTACCGCAAGGGATTCACTATATCGCCCCTAATGATAAAGTTCATGCCGGCTCGCTGCTAGTCTATCATCCTGCCAGCCGCAGTATCCATGTGGACGACACTTTCATTAGTCCGCCTACCAAGCTGCTCAAAGCAGTACTGCCCGAATTACATCTGCACCCGACTACCAAACAAGCCTTAATCGATGCTACCAATGCTGGCCAGCAATATTGCGACTGGGCGACCCAGCTTGCGCAGGATTGGTGTGAAGTCATTAATTTCTGTGCGGCGCACTCAGGATTGGTCGTCTTCAGGTCTGGAGAGTTTACCACCGCCCTATTGACGGCTATTGATAAAGCTCGCCCAAAACTCGAGAAGGTTTAACCTGAGTTATCGCGTTAATATTTACTAAGTCCCTCTTCTTAATCATTACTACCTCATAATATTACCCTAGGCAAAAGCACGCTCTTGTCTAGGGTTTACTATGCCTTACCGGCTAGCCCGTCAAGGTAAAAGAGTCACGCTATGCAAGTCTTACAACCGATTACTATTGGTCATACTGTCTTTAAAAACCGTGTTTTATTCCCTCCACTAACCACAGGTTACGAAGATGCTGACGGCAATATTAGCCCGCAGAGTCTAGCCTTTTATACCCGTTTGGCGCAGGGTGGCGTGGGCTATATTGTACTGGGTGACGTGGCACCCATTCGTAGCTTTGCGGTCACGCCTAAACTCTATGATGACCGCCAAATCGAGAGCTTCCGCCGACTCGCGGATAATGTGCATGCTTATGGGGCGAAGCTTGGCGTACAGATATTTCATCCTGAATATGATTGTGATGCCCTCAATGCTCTATTTGATGCCGGTGAAATGCAGAAGGTACGCGCGCAACTGCATCATGATATGGACCATTTCGTCAATGAAGTCAGCGAAGCCGCCTTAATGGTTATCATTGAAGAGATGTGTGCTTGTGCTCGCCGGGCACAGCAGGCCGGTGTCGATGTGATTCATATCCATGGCGATCGTTTGGTGGGCGCCCTATGCAGCCCCCTTATGAATAAGCGTAGCGACCAGTTTGGTGGCTCGCTAGAGAATCGTACCCGTTTTGCCTTACTACTGGTACAGGCGCTAAAAGAAGCAGTGCCTGAGCTGCTGATAGAATACAAATTGCCCGTGATTACGCCGGAACGGGGTAAAGGCGGCGTGCCTCTGACTGAAGCCCCAGTGTTTGCTCAATGGTTAGAAGCTGCAGGCGTGCATATGCTGCATGTTGCGCAGGCGAACCATACTGGGAATCTAGCAGATACCATCCCGCCAATGGGCGTGCAACCGTATTGTTTTTTTGCGGATATTACCCATAGCGTTAAACAGGCGGTCACTATCCCCGTCAGTACCTCAGGGCGTATCATAGACCCAGCAATGGCGGAGGAAATGCTGACTAAGGGCAAGGCCGATATGATAGGGATAGGTCGTGCCTTACTGGCAGATCCTGATTGGGTGAATAAAACGGCTGCTGAGCGACCCCAAGATATCTGCCGTTGTATCTCTTGCAATGAAGGCTGCGTCGATACGGTGCTTAATCGCTCATTTATTGCTTGCGTAGTCAATGCGGAAAACGGCTTTGAAACGGTGCGTTTTATCACGCCTGCAGAGCAGCAGAAGCATGTCGTGGTCATTGGTGGCGGTCCTGCCGGCTTAGAGGCTGCGCGAGTAGCGGCGGCAAAAGGCCACCAGGTCACTTTATTAGAAAAAAACGCCTTTCTTGGCGGACAATTAAATATCGCTTCAGTACCCCCACGTAAGCTTGAAATACGCCGAACCATCGAAGATTTAACCCAAGCCAACCAAGCGCTAGGGGTACAGATTAAGCTTGCGCATGATGCCACGCCAGCAAGCGTATTAGCGCTAGCGCCTGATGCGGTCATTATCGCAGTCGGCGCTACTAGCTTTATACCGCCCATTCTCGGTATTGACGGTGCTACTGTTTGTGATGCTTGGCAAGTATTAGCAGGCGAGCAACAGGTAGCGGGTCGTGTAGCTATTATCGGGGGCGGCATTGTCGGCTGTGAGACGGCGGAATATCTTGCTGAGCAAGGGTGCCAAGTATCGATTATCGATAGGCTTGAGCAAATTGGGGCGGACATCGGTGCTACTGTATTGCCGAGCGTGTTGGCCACCTTTCAAACTTATGGGGTCGCTCAATACTCTGGGCTTACCGTAACCCGCATCGAAACCCGTATCGAAACCTATGTTGAAACCGCTGCCGCTAGTAATTCCGCAACCAATACTACCCTGCAATGTATTGATAAACAGGGTAAAGTAGTCACTATACCTTGCGATTTTGTTGTGACCGCTAGTGGCGCACGACCTGTTGGTTTTGATACCACTATTTTTAATGCTCAGGGTATCGAAGTGATTAAGGTCGGTGACTGCCAGCAAGTAGCGGATATAGCTTATGCTATCAAAACCGCTTACGATGCGGCCAATTTACTTTAACGGCATTACTTTATTTTAACCCTGCTCATTTACTGCAAGGCTCTATATCAAAGCTCTACATCACAGCTATATTAATAGCTTTTTGAATTAAACGCAGGCTTAAGCCGCCTATTACTATAATGTCTTTCTATCACTACTGAGACCACTATGACTGAAGAAAATAACGCCAATAGAAAACGTAAAATCCTCGATAAGTTTATAGAAAAACTCAATCAAGAAGACCCACAAATGTATTATGCCTCAACCTCAGAAGTCGCGCGCGCCATCCATCTTATGGTGCGGGAGCATACCAACCGTCTCCCAGTCGAAGACCAATTGCTGGTCAAGCATATGAGTCGAGAAGAGATTGAGATGCTGCTTGGGTTTCATGAGAAAAAGTAGCTCTTTTTGCTAAGGAAAACAGTTCTTCTTTTTGTCATGAGAAGTAGTTGTTTCTTTTAATAAAGAGTAGTAAATCGGCTTAGTCCCCATAGCTGCCCGTAGTAAAGTCAATGGAGTGCTGTAGGGTTTTGCCGTCATCAACCTGCACGGTAAAACTAGCCCGATACCTCGTATTAGCATCAAGACCACAGTTATTATGCACTGAGCGCCCCTGCGCAGTACAATTACGAAAGCTATCCGTGAGGGGAATAATAAAAGCACTATTGGTTGGCAATTCCGCGGCTGTGTTTTTATGCGGATCAGAGGTTGCATCTAATAAATAATTAGGGACCGGTTGCTGAGTATTGGCATCAATAAAGCGGATACGGCTCACCTGAATCTTTTTGGCGGCGAGATAAGTGATGTAAACAGGTTGGCCAACAGGGTCCTCACGTAAATCACGGCCTAGACCTTGCACTGGATTGGGCGTTTCATTGTCGAGCATACGGGCCGTATTACTACTGCCATCACAAGGATAGGTCAGTAGCTTGTCGGGTAAGGGTAATTTTTCACTGGCAGCATTAGTGGTGACTAAGATAAAGCCACGCGCCTTGGTATAGTCTTTATGATGCGGCACAAAGCTAATAATACTGCTGCCATTTTGATTAAACGCTGGCGATAGTAAAGTGGCCAAATGATAGGGGGCGGCGAGCAAGGCCGTCAGCATCTCCGAGGTGACCTGCCCTGTGTTTAGTTCGCTAAGCCCTGCCGACTCGTACAGTAAACGGGTACCAATACTCTCTCCCACGATGTTATCGCGATGCTGATAGTTGGCCGCCTGTACGCGTGCTAGTAAATCCTCCCCTGTATAATAAGGGTTTTGCGCACCGGTCACTCCTATAAACCCAGATACGGGCTGTTCAGAATGTGGAGCATAGTGCTTAGGCATAGCGTCTGCTTGCACAAAAACGTGCTGAATATACTTTGCATGCTGTTCAGACAAAGCCATCAGCGCCTCATTCCTCTGTAACTGGCCAAAGCCACAGGCTTGCCGGCGTTGATTGAGCCTCTCTATTGTGCTTGCTGCCAGTTGGTGATGGTTGATAGAGGCCGCGGGAAACTTTGCTTTGGTCAATTTATAGTCTAGCTCTTTGCTGCCTATTTTATTACTCCCTGCCTTATCCGCTAAATGACTTAGGGCGGGCCAGGTGGCAGCGGTTTTATCTAATAATTGGCTGATGCGGTTGCCGGCGACTAGACTGCTGCCATCGCAACTCCCTATAAATACACTGGCCATAGCAATGACTAACCCAGTTCTATATAAAGCGTTCATCACAGCTTCCTCTAATTAACGCAGCAAAAACCACCCCTAGCAAGCGGGTTAAATGACTATTTATGAATTAATAAATTATTATTGCAGCAGTCAGCACCCTTTATACACTTTACTTTTATTAAACTATTAGTTTATTATTTTTAACGGTCTAAATTATGTGAATTTGTTACTCCGTTGACTGTTATCAGAATTTTTAACGTGATTTTTAACATTACTTTTAACATGACTTTCAATATGAGGATTTAAAGCGATTAGGCATAAAAAAAGGCCACCACCAGGATGACCAATTTGGAAATGACTAACGAGCTAAATCTGCTGCTGCTTGACGACTTTTAGAATGGATAGTCGCGTGGCTTATGCTGCACCGAAATCCAATGCACTGTAGTGAACTCTTCTAGTATCCACTCGCCATTAAAGCGGCCAATCCCAGAGTTTTTCTCGCCACCAAAGGCCATAAAGCTTTCATCGTTCACTGAGATATCATTAATGTGGGTCATGCCCGCTTTGATACCCCGCGCGAAACGTAACCCTGTCGCCATATCTTTGGTAAATACGGCACTCGATAGACCATACATGGAGTCATTGGCAATCGATAGCGCGTCCGCCTCATCTTTGGCGCGGATAATACCGACTAGAGGACCAAACACCTCATTCTTAGATAAATCCATCTCACGAGTGACTTCGGTAAAGATATGCGGCGGCACCACCTGCCCTTGAATCTCACCGCTTAGAATCATCTTCGCGCCCTCTTCTTGAGCTTTAGCAATTTTCTCTTTTAACGATTCTAGTTGTTGCTTATTAATGATAGGGCCGACGGCAGTATCTGGCTGCGCAGGGTCACCGACTTTAAGGGTCTCGACATGCGCTTTAAAGCGGCTCACAAACTCATCGTAAAGGCTGTCTTCGACGATAATACGGTTAATAGCAATACAGATTTGACCTTGATGTAAGAATTTACCAAAGGCGGCCGCGCATACAGCTTGCTCTAAATCGGCGTCTTTTAATACGACAAATGGGCTGTTACCACCCAACTCTAGAGCAACTTGTTTAATATAGTCACCGCCATTGGCCAGCTCACCAATGTGTTTGCCCACGTCCGTTGACCCGGTAAATGAGACCAGACCCGGCACATCATGCTCGACGATAGCATCGCCAATTTCACTACCCGCACCGACGACCACGTTGAGCAGACCTTTCGGCAGACCCGCTTCTTCAAATATTTTGGCCAATAGCAAACCACCCGTCACTGGGGTATCACTAGCCGGTTTCAGCACTACGACATTACCCAAAGCTAAGGCTGGGGCAATAGAGCGCTGGGTAAGATGGAGGGGGAAGTTCCACGGGCTAATCACAGCGATGACGCCGATAGGCTCGCGGTAGATAAAGTTTTCTTTACCCGGGATGTTAGACGGGCGGATCTCACCGTGGACTCGACTTGGGAAGCTAGCCGCCTCTAGAGTAATGGCTCGAGCACTGCCCCACTCTACCATGGCCTTCACTTGGGTGCTACCCGACTCTTTTACCAACCAACTGATAATCTCGTCTTGGCGTTGATCAAAGATATTAACGACGTTATAAAGCACTTGCGCACGTTCAGCTGGCGTTTTTTGTGCCCATTCTACCTGCGCTTTTTTCGCCGCTGCAAACGCTTCATTTAACTGGTCTTTCGTGGCTTGTTTAATTGCTACCAACGTCTCGCCATTATAGGGGTTAGTATCAGTATTGACGCTATCGTCTTGACCTTCTTGCCATTCACCCGCAATGTATTGCAAATTAAAGTCTTTATATGATTCTAAAGTTTTATTAGCGTTTGACATAATTATCCTTAGGTCTTGTTATTAAAGTTCTCAGTCTTAGCAAGGGGTATTTCAAGCTGTTATTCACTTAACCTTACCATAACTGCCTTGCTAGACGACTGGTCTAATGCTACCATAAGTTAAATTAGGACAGGGTAGTATTATTCTAAAATAGTGTTGAGCGTACGTAAGCGCTAGAGCTAACGACACCCTATAAATGCATAACGATAAAGGTTATCTCTATACAACAGGTATACTCTGTCCCCTACTAAAGCCAATTTATAATTTATCTAATCTCTCCTATAAGGAGCATTGCCCTTTTATGATTATTACCGAAACCAAATTAGTCCCTGAAACCCCTAAGAAAACTACTGCCAATCCTGCCCCTAAAGACACTAAAGCCCATCTACTAAATACGGGCTATCAATTGATCGCGAAAAAAGGCTTTACGGGTGTGGGCATCAAAGAAATACTAGACAGTGCAGGCGTGCCAAAAGGCTCGTTTTATCATTACTTTACTTCAAAAGAAGCCTTTGGTGAGGCCATTATCGCCCAGTACTTTGGGAAATATAGACAACGCTTAGATACTATTGCAGCTCAAGATGTGAGCGCGCAGCAAAAGATTTACGACTACTTTGAGCAGTGGTATGACACGCAACAATATGGCTGCGATGAAGGCCGCTGTTTAGTGGTCAAGCTCAGTGCTGAGGTCGCCGATATCTCAGAGCCTATGCGAGAAGTACTCGCTAACGGTTACCAACGAGTGATTGCTTGGTTAAGCACACAGATTAAAGCTGGTTGGGAAGACGGTTCGGTGCCACGCCCTGCCAATATTGCGGCAGAAAGCTTAGCAAAACGTTGGTATTACGCTTGGCTCGGCGCCAGCTTAATGGCAAAAACCAATCAGTCTAATACACCTCTCGCTGAAGTGTGGCAAATGACCACAACTGAGTTAGGCCGTTAGTCTCCAACTGATAATAAGCTACTATAGTCCATCCTATTTAAAACGGGTATACCCCTATCTGACTATTTAGATAGGGGTTGCTGCTCTTTAGTCTTTACCTATCATTTAATAGCCGTCACACTTTCTATCCTCTATCTGAGCTATGCCAATGATAACGGCCCTTACTCACAAGTATGTTAGTTTTGTAAAATTATCTAATTTTTACTAGACGACCGGTCTAATTGATATACAATAGCGTCAAGTTAAACGACCTATTCAGTTGTTTATTCAATAATCATACGGTCTATTGACCCGCAAAAATAATCACCCAAAACTCATTATCAAATTCACTAACCTCTTTAGGAAATTTATGAATAACTTTCAATATTACAACCCTGTCCGTATCGTTTTTGGCGAAGGTCAAATCGAGCAATTGGCAGATTTAGTCCCTAATAATGCCCGTGTGCTGATTACTTATGGCGGCGGTTCTGCCCAGCGTACCGGCACTCTAGATGAAGTCAAAAACGCTTTAAATAGCAATGGCGAGCGTAGTGTCTTTGAGTTTGGCGGTATCGAAGCTAATCCAGAGTTCACCACTTTGCTTAAAGCAGCCGACATGGTCAACGAACACGCTATCGATTTCCTATTGGCGGTGGGCGGTGGCTCCGTGATTGATGGCAGTAAATTTGTCGCCTTAGTCTCAGGTCTGACCGAAGATGGCAGCAACACTGTATCGCGTGAGCAAGCTTGGGAGGCGCTAACCAGTGGTTGCAGAAGTCTGGATTCTGCTATCGATTTGGGCGCAGTATTGACTATCCCAGCCACGGGCTCTGAGATGAATTCTGGCGGCGTCATCAACTATAGTGAGCGCAGTGCCAAACTCCCATTTGGCAACCCGTTAGTTTTCCCTAAATTCTCAATCCTTGACCCTACCAAGACTTTAACGTTGCCAGAGCGCCAAGTTATGAACGGTGTCGCGGATGCCTTTGTCCACGTCATGGAGCAGTACCTCACCTACCCAGTCAATGCCAAGGTGCAAGATGCCTTTGCCGAAGGTCTGCTAAAAATCCTTATTGAAGAAGGTATCGCGGTCAAAAACGATCCGACCAATATGGATACCCGTAAAAACTTGATGTGGACCGCGACTATGGCGCTAAACGGCCTTATCGGTACTGGTGTGCCGCAAGACTGGACTACCCATATGATTGGTCATGAGCTGACCTCACTGCACGCTATCGATCATGCCCGCACCTTAACCATCGTATTGCCATCAGTGATGCGCGAATTAAAAGACAGCAAAAAAGACAAGCTGTTGCAATATGCTCGCAATGTCTGGAACTTGGATACTGATGCGGTCGATGAAGAGACCCTGATTGAGCAAGCTATCAGCAAGACTGAAGCCTTTTTCCGTGAATTGGGACTGCCTGTGAGCCTCACCGATGCTGAACTGGATGAGAGTGCTATCGAGCCTATCATTAAGCAATTAGAAGCGCATAAGATGGTCAAACTGGGTGAGCACCGCAGCAATGATTTAGAAGTGTCGCGTCGTATCTTACAACGTGCGGTCTAAACCCTACACCCACGCTCCTATATAAACAAAAAATTAATAAGGAATAATTATGAGCTTTAATGACTCGCAACAAAATCAGCAACAAAACGATCAACAAAACCGTCAGATTAAACTCGCCAGCCGTCCTCATGGCAAGCCTACAACAGCAAACTTCGAATTTGCCACAGCAGCCATCCCTACCCCGAATGACAGCGAGATGCTGCTACGCACGCTTTATTTATCATTAGACCCGTATATGCGCGGTCGTATGAGCGATGCCAAAAGCTATGCGGACCCTTTACAGGTCGGTGATGTGATGATGGGTGGTACTGTGGCGCAAGTCGTTGCCTCCAACGTTGATGGCTTTGCCGTAGGTGATTTGGTCGTGTCGAATTCAGGTTGGCAGGACTATAGCCTCAGTAATGGCGAGGGCGTGGTCAAGATCGATAACAACATGCCCAATCCTTCTTATGGCTTAGGCGTACTCGGTATGCCTGGTTTTACTGGCTACATGGGCTTAACCGATATTGGCAAACCAAAAGCCGGCGAAACTCTAGTGGTGGCTGCCGCTACGGGTCCAGTTGGCGCTACCGTCGGCCAAGTCGGTAAGATTAAAGAGCTTAACGTCATTGGTGTCGCCGGTGGTAAAGAAAAATGTGATTACGCTGTCAATGAACTGGGTTTTGATAAATGCCTAGACCATTATGCTGACGACTTCGCTGAGCAATTAGCAGCCGCCTGCCCGAATGGTATCGATATCTACTACGAAAACGTCGGTGGCAAAGTCTTTGATGCCGTGCTGCCGCTCTTAAATGCTCATGCCCGTATTCCTGTTTGTGGACTGGTCTCGCAGTACAACGCTACTGAAACCCCCGAAGGTAAAGACCGTTTAGGCATGCTGATGTCCATGATTCTCCGTCAGCGCCTGACTGTGAAAGGCTTTATTATCTTTGAAGAATACGGCAATCATTTCCCAGAATTCTTACAGACTATGGGCGACTGGGTAGCTACCGGCAAAGTCAAAACCAAAGAGCATATGGTTGACGGCTTAGAGCAAGCGCCACAAGGCTTTATCGATATGTTAGATGGCATTAATTTTGGTAAGACTGTGGTTAAAATCGCTGATCCTGCTTAAATTGATTATTAATACTGTATAACCATAATGAATAAAAAGGACTGATGATGAAAATTTTAATGGTATTAACCTCGCATGACCGTCTTGGCGATACGGGGGAGAAGACTGGCTTTTGGTTAGAAGAATTTGCCGCGCCGTATTACACTTTTAAAGATGCTGGTGTTGAAGTTACCTTAGCTTCTCCTTTAGGTGGTCAACCGCCCCTCGACCCAAAAAGCGATGCGGCAGACGCGCAAACTGAAGCTACCAAACGCTTTAAAGCGGATACTGCCGCACAAGCTGATTTGGCTCATACTACGGTCTTAGCTGAAGTAAGTGCGGCAGACTTTGATGCGGTATTCTATCCTGGCGGCCATGGTCCATTGTGGGATTTAGCCGTCAATCAAAACTCTATCGCCTTAATTGAAAACTTTGTGCAGCAAGATAAACCTGTGGCCTTCGTCTGCCATTCACCTGCGGCGCTAAAAAATGTCAAAGTAGATGGTGAGTATTTAGTGAAAGGTAAAAAAGTCACCGGCTTTAGCAATAGTGAAGAGGCAGGTGTTGGCCTGACCGACGTGGTACCGTTCTTATTAGAAGATGCTCTCAAAGACAATGGCGGCCAATATGAAAAAGGCTCGGATTGGGAGTCGTATGTGGTAGAAGACGGCCTGTTAATCACGGGGCAAAACCCAGGCTCTTCAGCCGATACCGCCAAGCAGCTATTAAATAAACTCGATAGCATAGACATTCAGTAAGCGCCAATTAGTAAGCGCCAATCAGCTAAGATTTTTTAGTGGATAATAAGGCTAGGCAGCAGTCATTAGCATAAAGTGGCTCGTTATGCTGTTTCTAACGGCATTCTTGGCGTCTTATTGGCGCAGAAGAATGCCGTTTTTTATTGTAATTACTTACCTTTAGCACGGTATAATATCCCATGTTTTCGTATTGCCTAAAATTGTATGGGTCTATAATGAACCTCTACCAACCCGTTTGAGCCAACTGCACTCTTTGCACTCATAATCGCTAATACTTAAAGCTACTAAAATTCAAATCTACTAGAACTTAAAGTCACTGAAACTTAAAGCCACTAAATAAAAAAAGCTAGTCCATAAAAAATTAAACTGTCACCCTGCTTAGGCTATTTTAATTATCAGCCCATCTTTCATGGCAACCCCCTGTTTTTTGCATTATCACCTTCTTATTACCCAGGTAAGTATTTACGCCTTATGAGTACGGATTATCAATTTAAGCCCCACGAACAGCCTATCATGGTCGGCTCCCCTGCCAACCCTGATCATCCCACCTCGCGTAAATTTTGGTATCTCACGGTTGGTATCCTGATTGGTCTCACCGCTGGCTTTCAAAATGGTCTATTGGTGGCGAACCTAAATCAAATCCAAGGTCAGTTTGGCCTAACCCCAGTAGAGGGTGGTTGGATATCCGTGGCCTATAATATTACCAATGCTTGCATCACAGTATTGCTTTATAAAATTCGCCAGCAGTTTGGGATTGCCTTATTTACCAAGGCCGCTTTGCCCATTTTATTGTTTGCGAATGCTCTGCAGTGGTTTGCCAGCAGTGATTTATTCCTATCCGACACTGTGCCTCTCTTTGTTTGGTTAGATGCCTATTATTTAGAGATTATCGCCCGCGGTTTAAGTGGCATCGTGGCCAGTGCCATGACCATCTTATCAATATTTTATTGCCTGCAAGGGATGCCCACTGCAAAGCGTATTAGCGGCTTGATTTTAGGCTTTGGCTTACTACAATTTGGCGTGCCCCTATCGCGTATTATCACGCCTTATCTCGCTATTGATGGTCAACTTGATACTTTATTTATGTTTCAGTTCGGCTTATCGTTGCTGTGTTTTAGCGCCATTAGTCTACTGGATTTGCCCCAAGGCATGACCGAGAAAGTCTTTGAAAAATTAGATTTTGTTAGCTTTGGCTTTATTGCCATTGGGCTAGCGGCATTGGCCGTTTTCTTAGTACAAGGCCGTATTCTTTGGTGGGATACGCCTTGGCTGAGCCTACCTCTGTTGATAGCTTTTATCTGTATCAGCATTGGCATGTGGATTGAGACCCACCGCAAAAAACCCATGCTCCAAGTGCGTTGGATGCGCAGTCGCACGATTATCGCCTTTATGATTACTGGGGCTGCCGTACGGCTATTGCTCTCCGAGCAAACGGTGGGCGCGGCTGGCCTGCTCAGCATATTGGGCTATGGCAATGATCAATTGATTGGTTTTTATGGCATTATTTTAGCTGCTAGTGCGCTGTCTTTAGTGATTAGCGCTTGGCGTACCAATGCTACGGAACTGCGACGCCCCGTCATCTTTGCCGTGGCGTTGATTGCTATTGGCTCATGGCTCGACACAAGTGCCTCTCTGAATTCCACGCCCGAAATGTTTTATTTCAGTCAGTTTTTGATTGCCTTTGCCGCTATTTACTTTATGGGGCCACTGGTGTTTGAAGGGATGTTCCGTGCTATTGCGAACGGACCTGCCTACATTATTAGTTTCTCTGTCATTTTTGGTATTTCACAGACCGTCGGAGGTCTAGCAGGGGCGGCTGGCATTCAAGCTTTCACTACCATACGCACGCAAACGTATTATGCAGACATGGTGAGCTCTATGGTGGCTAATCCTGCTCCTACGCCGCAGATATTGCAGGGCATTAAGCAGCAGGCTACCGTCGCCGCTTATAGCGATTTATTTTTTATAATTGCCGTGGTCAGTACTATTACGGCCATCATACTGTCCATAAATTATGCCTATTACCGTTATAAAAAACTTAATCCTCTGGCTAAAGAATTGGCCGCATTGGCCAAAATGCGCGAAGGTAAAGAAGCTAAATAGCCGCCTGCTAGCGGTACAATGAGCCTCGTTATTACAATCAGATATTACATCAGACATCGCATAAGCTATTAAACTCATTTTATTATATTCATTATCATTACTAGGAGATTTCCATGAGCCAAACGCCTAAAGAGGACTCCGCTGCAGTCAAGGCACAGAACCAGGCACAAGATTTGGCTCAGCCGCACAATTCGTCTGCCGAGCAGCAGCCAGTAGAGCGTACGGATAGCGATATGGCTGCGGTCAGCATACCTATCACTAAAGAGGAAGCGGAGCAAACAGAGACTGCCACAGATAGCGAGCGCTCAGAGATTGATCCCAATGTGAAAGACGACGCTACGGCCCCCCGTAAGGAGCCTATCCCCTCCGCTACCGGATGGTCGCCGAAGAAAAAATCTTTGATTAGTCTAATTGCCCTTATCAGCTTGCTAGTTATCGGCACGCTAATCATTTTATACGCCTGGAAGCTACCGCCATTTATTCCTACGGTACAGCAGACCGACAACGCCTTTATTAAAGGCAAAACGACCATTATTAGCCCACAAATCTCAGGGTACGTAACCGATGTGATGGTGGGTGATTTTGAATCGGTCAAAGCTGGGGATGTGCTAGTCAAAATAGATGACCGTAATTTTGCTCAGCAGTTGCAGCAAGCCCAAGCTAATATTGATATCTCCTTGACGGATTTAGCATCCAACTCGCAAGATACGGAAGCAAGCCAGGCTCAGATTGATGCGCGCATGGCAGACTTAAATAGTGCGAAAGTAAAAGTCGCTAGTGCCCAAGCGGACGTCGCCCGCTATCAAGGGTTGTTAGAGATTGGGGCGGT
>Ga0098065_1000450_pt1 | contig 19513 bp, 14 predicted proteins | sample 25_taG_FD_75062 | JGI IMG/M metagenome (GOLD analysis project Ga0098065, IMG submission 75062) | Marine viral communities from Cariaco Basin, Caribbean Sea - 25_WHOI_OMZ | ecosystem: Environmental > Aquatic > Marine > Oceanic | place: Caribbean Sea: Cariaco Basin | collected 2014-11-08 | reverse complement strand
GCTGATGATGGTATTGGCATCCGTGATAGCGCTAGTGTGGACCAGACTCAGCATCATGGCCTGATGATTATGAAAGAGCGCGCGCATAACTTAGGCGGCAGCTTAGCGGTGACGCGAAATACGCCCAAGGGGACGCTAGTGACCGTGGTGTTCTCGCCGGACTTCTTTGCGAAATCTAGCCATAAAGATATCTAAGCAAACCCTAATAAAACCGTCTGTAGAGCCCTCTTATTTGAGCCTATAGTTAGCGATAACCTAGAGGGTCGCTAGGACTTATTTAATTATTTTTGATATTAATCAGTGAGAGTATTATGAGTATCAGCGTATATACCAGCGCCTCGCCCGCCAAATTATTATTGGTGGATGATCACCCGATGTTGCGCCGCGGTATGGCCGATTTGCTAAATCTAGAGTCGGATGTCTGCGTGGTAGCACAAGCGGGCGATGGGCAAGAGGCGCTCGATTATTTGCGAGACCACGAGGTCGATTTGGTGGTGCTCGATCACCATATGCCGGTCCTCACCGGTATTGAAACCTTAAAAGAAATCAAAGCGCGTGATATTGATGCCAAAATCCTGCTATTTACCGTATCGGACAGCGGTGACGATGTGCAAGAGGCGCTTAAATTAGGCGTGGATGGTTACTTGCTTAAAGACATGGAGCCGGAGCAAATCATCGTGGATATTCGCAAAATCTTACGTGGAGAATTGGTGATTAGTCCGAGTCTAGCGCCCATATTAGCGCGGGCATTGCGGACGCCCAGCATCGATGATATCGCGGGCAATCTGACCGAGCGTGAGCTGCAAGTGATACAGATGATTGCCGAAGGCTTTAGTAATAAAATGATTGGCAATAAACTGGGCATTGCTGAGTTGACGGTCAAAGTCCACGTTAAACATATCTTAAATAAAACTGGCCTGCGCACGCGAGTGGAAGCAGCGGTATGGACTGTGAACCATTTAACCCATAAATAGGGTATTACTCATCAGCTAGTATTTACCAATCTGTTAGTTCATCACAAGCCGTTTATTCTTATTAATAGAATAAGCGGTTTTTTATGGCGTATAGAAATAGTGGGGCAAAGCCGTCCGTGCAAAAGCGGTTAGCCGCTAGCAATGATAATGCGCCAAGAGAAATTTCCACCAATATTACACTTGCTAACTTATTGCTAAATCTACGCTAAGGTTCTCCTATGTTTCGAGTTGTATGATAGCTACATACCCAAACGAAGACTGATTTTACTATTCACATCCACTCAGTCCATTAGTTATCCATACCCTAACTATTATTCGAGAAACCCCTAGGAGTCCTACTATGAAAAAGTTATCTAAATTAAGTAAATCCGCTATCATCGCCCTTAGCCTCGTTGGTATAAGCATGGCTGGTGTCGGAACCGCTGCTGTTGCTGCTGGCCAAGCTGTAGATACTACTGCTCCGCTAAGCATGCTTAAACAAGACCATAAAGTCAGTGACGCAGTGGCGATTGCCCAAAGTAAATTGACCTTAGCGCAGGCTATCGCTATCGCCCAAAAAACGGTCAAAGGTAATGTGATTAGCGCCGAATTTGACCAAGAAGACCATGGGGCTAGCAGCGAATTTGAGATAAAACTGGTCGCAGGAAATATTGAGCACGAAATCAAAGTTGACGCTAACACCGGTAAAGTGACTAAGACTGAACAAGAGCAAATGGATGCTGACGATTTGGCGGAATATAAAACCATGCAACAGGCGAAGGTCAGCTTAAATCAAGCCCTGCAAATCGCTACGCAAAAGTACCCTGGCAAACTACTGGAAGCCGAGTTTGATGTAGAAAAAGGCCAAGCCGTTTATGAGATTAAGATAGCCCAAGGGACGCAAATACAAAAAGTAGTGATTGATGCTAATACTGGCAAAATCATCGCTACCAAAACGAAGTCTTAAGTTGTAATTGTTAGGCTAGCATGACTTAGCATTACCCCAGCCAGCCGATACTATAGTGTCGGCTGGCTGCACGACTTTATTAATAAAATCAGAGATTTTTAAGCAAAATATAAAATGAATCATAAGCGGCTTATTAAATTAAAATAAACCCAATCTATAATTATAATAAGGACAAGCTATGCGCGTGCTGGTGGTAGAAGACGACTTAATGATTGGCGAAAGCTTGAGCGAGGCGTTGCAAGACGAAGCCTATACCGTCGATTGGGTCAAAGATGGTCGCCAAGCCATCCTTACGTTGCGCGTGCAACCTTACGATATTATTTTATTGGATTTGGGCTTGCCTGAGATTGATGGTATGGGGGTGTTGACCGCCATTCGTGATGCCAAGATTACCACGCCGGTATTAATTTTGACCGCACGGGATGAGGTAAAAGACCGCATTGCTGGGCTAGACTCAGGGGCGGATGATTATGTCGTCAAACCGTTTGAGTTGGGCGAAGTCTTTGCGAGAATGCGAGTATTGATACGCCGGGCGCAGGGGAAAGCTGACAATCATATCGTCGTGGGCAATCTAAGTTTGGATACGGCTCAGAAACGGGTCATGATGGCGGGGCAGCCGGTCGATTTGACCGCCAAAGAATACATGCTGCTGACCACCTTTATGCTTGCCCCAGAAAAGGTGATGTCTAAGTCTGAGTTGGAAGACTCTTTATACGGTTGGGGCGGGGAAGTCGAGAGCAATGCGATTGAATTTCTCATCCATAGCCTGCGTAAAAAGGTCGGGCAAGAGCGGATTAAAAACGTGCGCGGGCTTGGTTGGTATATTAGTCAGGCTTAGAGTGTCTTGAGCATATTTTTAACTCATTCACTTTAATTTTGCTAAGTTTTATAGCTGGTGCGATCCACAAAAGATACAGTGCGACTGGGAGAAATTTTTTGCAGCACTGATGTTGATATAGCCAAAGCTCTAGGCATACAACCAGCCAGAAAAATTTTTACCAGTTGCACGATCCATGATTAATCAAATTTATTTACACTTGCCAAGTTACTTTCTCATTATTCCGAATCGTTCCTAATCGCCCCATTATCCTTATTAGACCGCCATTATGATTAAAGCTCGCCTCGTATTTAAGTCGCTACAATTTCAGCTGATCTTTTGGTCGCTGTTGCCCTTGCTGCTCTTGGCAGTAGCTGCGGGGGGCTATGGGTTTTGGTATAACTATAATGAGGTCAATGACTTTCAAGACGACAACCTAAAAAGTGTGGCGAAGGTATTGGTACAAACGCTAGAGGCGCAAGGAGAGGGCCAAGCAGCTAGCGCTGATGTTTTTCGGGACAGACATTTCAATACCGACGATGATGATGGCGATATCAGTGTCGATATTATTGCTTTGACGGGGGTGGCGCAGGAGCAGGTTTCAACAGTAGGGGATGAGGCGACAAAATACCCTACCAAATCAGATAAGCACGATAAACATAACAAGAGAAAGGAAGAAGCAGAAATTACGTTAGCATCATTGGCAACCATTCCCAAAGGTATCAGCACGCAGCGCATAGACGACCATACTTGGCGGGTATATCGACTTAATAGCTTGGATGTTAATGACGATATTGACCGCGCTATTATCGTCAGACAGCGTACTGAATTTCGCGATGACCTAGCCCAATCGAGTGCTTGGCAGTCCTTTTTACCGTTGACCTTGGCTATGGCGTTATTAACCCTACTATTACCCTTTATCATGTGGCGAATGTTTAAGCCAGTACGACAATTACACCATGAGATTAATGCGCGACAAGAGAGTGATTTAGCGCCGTTAGCGAGCGATAATCTGCCGACCGAATTGCTACCGTTAGTGGCGTCGCTGAACCGACTATTAGCGCTAGCCAAGACCCATATTGAGCGGCAACAGCGCTTTATCGCGGATGCTGCGCACGAGTTACGCTCACCCCTGACGGCGACGTCCTTACAACTACAACGTCTGCAACGGCTACCGCAAGATGAAACCATGGCAGCAGGTTTAGACAAGCTAGCGCTGCGGTTAAAACGCAACCAACAACTGGTCGAGCAGCTGCTAACCTTGGCACGGGCAGGCAACGTCAATAGTGTCAGCGAGCCGGTAGCTATCAGACCTATTATTGAGCAGGCAGTCGGGTTGCTAGTGCCTATTGCCGACCATCAGCAGATTGAGTTAAGCGTTGAGCTACAGACAGATGGTCAAGTGCACGCTGATGCGACCTCGCTACTGTTATTAATTAAAAACCTGCTGCAAAATGCTATCGTTTATACCCCCGCAGGCGGGCAGGTAGCGGTGAAGCTGTGGCGATTGGCAGAAGGTCAGCGTGTGCATGATGCCGCGTTTGGTACTCAGGTTATTGCTACCCATCAAAGCCGTCAGCAACGACCAGTGATTCTAAATCGGTTAATTCTACAAGTGATGGATTCCGGACCAGGGATTGATCCTACAGATTATGAGCGGGTCTTTGAGCCGTTTGTGCGCTTGAGTCAACGGTCGCAAACTACAGATAGCCCTATGACGGACATGACCATAACGGCACGTTCTGACAGTGCGACCAAAACCACGGCTATAGACGGCACTGGCTTAGGGTTATCTATCGTCAAATCTATCTGTGAGCAGGCGGGTATTACGGTGTTTTTATCGCGGTCGCCGTTGGTTAACGAGCCTTCTATTATTGAGCCTGCTATTAGTAAAAAGGGTCACAGCGCTCAGCAAGGTCTATGTGTGACGTTAGTATTTTAGTCAGCAAAAATAATCCATAAAAAAGGCCACTATTATTAATTAGCAGTGGCCTTCTTTTATATAAATGAGTTTTGGTTAAGTAAGGGACCGCTATAGTTGATTCAATTTTAAACCGATATAGTGCGACTGGGAGAAATTTTTTGCAGCCTTTGAAAGCCATAAGCATACAACTAGCAATAAAAATTTTTACCAGTTACACGGCCTATTATGACTCGAATTTATTTTAACTTCCCCGTACTATTTTTCCGCCAACATCCTATCGACCGAAGACATAGTATATTCCTCACCGAAAGCATCGGCAGGTTCTTGTAGCCAGACATAGCAGACCAACCAAGCGATAAAGGCACCCGCTGCAATCACGTAAAAGAACTGGTTGGGCTCGACGAAGGTGAATAGGAATAAATAGAATACCGCGCCCACGTTGCCATAGGCTCCAGTCATGCCTGAGATTTGCCCGGTTAAGCGGCGTTTAATCGACGGGATTACCCCAAAAGTAGCCCCTTCAGCACCCTGTACAAACACCGAGCAGATAATAGTGATACAGACGGCGAAGAATAGCGGCCACGACTCGTTCAACATACCCATCGCTACAAAGCCTAAACCAATGCCAAACATATACACCAGCATCACTTTACGGCGACTGCCGACCCGGTCAGAGATATAGCCACCGAGCGGGCGTGCCCATAGATTGACAAAGGCAAAGGTAGAGGCAATCAGTCCGGCAGAGGTGGCGTCTAACTTCCAGGTTCCTTGGAAGAACATCGGTAGCATGGAGACCACCGCCAACTCTGCGCCGAAGTTGTCAAAGTAGGAGACGTTCAACGCAGCTACTGAGCTAAACGAATATTTATCGTCTTCCGGAATGCCAGCTTTGATAATAGGAATATTCACGCTAAGGGCTTTATAAATTTGATAAATGACCATTACGGCGATAGCGCCATAACAGACCCAAGCGCTGGTCTCACTTAAAAACCCCATGCTTTGGGTGCGATACACCAACACCGAGAGGATGCCATATAGCGGAATGATAAACAGGCAATATAACCACAGGTCACGCCAAGTAGAGACTTCTAGCGCGCCCGATTTGCGCGATTTTTTATGGGTATCGGCCGTCGGACCATCAGTCACCAAGAACCAATACGCCACCCCGTAAATCGCCATAATTAACCCTGATGCAGCAATCGCCCAACGCCAACCATCGTCGCCACCGAAGAATTGTAGCGCCACCGTCGGAATAGTAATCGCAGCCGCAGCGGAACCAAAGTTACCCCAACCGGCATAAAACCCTTCGGCAAAGCCAATATCTTTGGGCTTAAACCAAAGAGTGGTCATGTGAATACCGACCACGAAACCGGCGCCGACAATGGACATAAACAGCCGTGAGACAAACAGTTGCGTGGCTGTGTCACCAAAGGCAAAGAACCAAGTGGGGATAGCCATGACGACCATCAATACAGAAAACACGCGGCGGGGACCAAAACGGTCTAGTGCCATGCCGACGACCACCCGGCCCGGAATCGTCAAAGCAACGTTAGCAATCAAAAATAGCTTGATGTGTTCAGGGGTGAGGTAGCTCTCTGCCGCCAACATGGACGAGGCGAGCGGCGCCATATTAAACCAAACGTAAAAGGTCAGAAAAAAAGCAATCCACGTATAGTGTAGCGCTCTAATCTCACGACGTTCCATCTCTAGCAGCTCTTTGGCGTGCATAATTTACCTTCTCTTCAAGCAACATTAGCGTATTAATGACTGGCTAAAATGTACGAGTTAGCCAGATACGGTTAGTCAGAGACAGCTAGCTAGCTATGTATGCCAAGCACTGTCTTGATAATGAAAGTAAAATAGCAATTAAGGGGTCGGTCGGCTATTGCGCCAAAGCCGTATAAAAGTGGGTTTTGCTACTCCTAAAGAGGCAGAGAGTAATAGTCTGAAGGCAGTGGCTAAGCGAGCTATAGAGGTATTGTTAGGGAGATTTTTTTAAGTAATTATTTTGAGGTAAGTTTTTTTAGGTAGGTTTTTGAGGCAGTTGTTTAAATAGATGTTTTTTATTCACCCATAAAAAGGCGGCAAGATAAGCTACCCTGCCGCCGGTTTAGTTTGGAATGTAAGACACTTTAAGCGATTAGCTTAACGGCCTAAATGCAGATACTGCATATGACGCTCATACTGATTGAGGATATCGACCAGCACTTGCTCTTTGGTATAGCCCACTAAATCATACTCTTGTGAGCCATCACGTAAGAATACTTCAGCGCGGTAGTAGTAATCCGAATCTTTAATAGTGGTTTTGAGCGTGAAGTTCGGACGCGGTGCTTTGACCAAATACACATCGTAGATAAAGTCATCTTCGCTACCATGGCCCACGTGCAGGCTTAAGCCTTCGAGCTGATCAGCACTGGCTTCATGCGCAATAACGGTTGCGGTTAAGCCACCAGCGGTTAGTTCAGCGGTGACATCTTGCATAGCCGGTAATACAGAAGCCTGCATAAAGCGGCGCACTTGCTTGCCATCGGGGAAGCTAACGATACGTTGCAAGCGAGCTTTCCAGTTTTTACCACTGTTCAACACGTTGGCGGTATCGACGGTGCTGGCTTTGCGGTATTGCCCTTCCTCTTTGAGCGACTTCCACATAGAAACCATGTAGAGCACTAAGATGATGGAGAAAGGCAGACCGGCAATGACCGAGACCGACTGTAGCGAGCTAAAGCCGCCAGCAAACAATAGACCTAGAGTAATAAGACCGGTAGCGGCTGCCCAAAATAAACGCAACCAAACGGGTGCATCGGCATCATTTGATAGACCACGACTGCTCAGGTTGGCCAATACTAAAGCGCCCGAATCCGCAGAGGTGATAAAGAATACGAGACCAATTACCACGCCTGCTAGCGATAACACGTCGCTATACGGATAGTATTCGAATAAGGCAAACATGCCCATCGCCGCGTCATTGACTGCCACTTCACCAAGCTCAGTTGCGCCATTAGCGACTAGGTCGATAGCCGAGTTACCAAAGATAGAGAACCAAGCAAAGATAAAGCCAAGCGGGATAAACATCACGCCGAAGACAAACTCACGTAGGGTACGGCCACGGCTAATACGGGCAATAAATAAGCCCACAAACGGTGCCCAAGCCACCCACCATGCCCAGAAGAATACGGTCCACCAAGATTTCCATTCAGCGCCAGACTCGCCGTCATAAGCGTAAACATCAAAAGTTTTGGCGACTAAAGTATCAAAATAAACCCCGATATTCTGGGTAAAAGTATTCAGCAAATAAACAGTATTACCCATCACTAAAATAGCGACCAACAATAAAATCGCGGATAGCATGTTAAATTCGGAGAGACGACGGACGCCTTTTTCTACCCCGGTCATTGCCGATATGGCCGCAGCAACGACGACAAATACGATGATTAAGGTTTGCACCATCTTGCTCGATTCGATACCAAACACATGGGTCAGACCAGCGTTGGCTTGCAGTACGCCAATACCGAGACTGGTGGCAATCCCCATCAGCGTACAGACGACACCAAAGGTATCGACGCTATCACCCAACCAGCCTTTAATCAGCCGCTCACCAAAGATAGGCGTCAAGGCTGAGCGTAAAGCTAGGGGCATATTTTTGCGGTAAGCGAAGTAGGCGAGCGCCATCCCGATCAGCGCGTAAATACCCCAACCATGTAAGCCCCAATGTAAAAAGGCTTGCGGGACGGCAGCACGCATTGCTTCAGCGCTGGCAGGATCTAGACCCGAATGCGGGGTCAGGTAGTGCATCAGTGGCTCGGACGCGCCAAAGAATAACAGGTCAATACCGATACCGGCAGAGAACAGCATTGCGGCCCAGGCTAAAAAGGGGAACTGGGCTTTTTCGTGGTCTTGCCCCAGTTTGATATCGCCGTAGCGGGAGAAACCCACAAATAAAGAAAAAATGCTGTAGGCGGCGATCACCAGCATGTAATACCAGCCAAAATTATCAGAGACCCAACGCATTGCGGTACCCAATAAGGTCTCGCTATAGGTGGGGAAGGCTATGGTCCAAATGATCAAAAGTATCGAAATTATGGCCGCGCCGGCAAACACTGTTTTATTTAACGTCAGTGGTTGTACGGCGGGGCCAGAGCTCGGGCTTTGCATGTAGTATCCTCGAGATAGCATTCCAGTAGTGGAAGAAATAGTTATGGTCAATAATTGCGATAAGAGACTCAGAAGCTAGCTCAGGATCAATATGATTCCGCTAGCTCCAAGCGCTTGGGTAGAGTGTAGCCATCACGGCTAGGGGTGAATGGAGCTTGCTAACAGATTAAATTAAATCTTCAGCAGCGCTATGTCAGATTAACAACTTAAATAATCATAATTAGATTTAATTAAATTCGAATCATAATAGGTCGTGCAACTGGTAAAATTTTTTATGGCTGGTTGTATGCCTAGAGCTTATGCTCTATTAACATAGGGGCTGAAAAAAATTTCTCCCAGTCGCACTGTATCGGTTTTAGATTGAAACAACTAAGCTCATAAGCATATGGAAAAAAACTACGCCGTATAAGCGCGCATAGGCTCACCACGTAAGGGCATGCCATTAGCAACGAAATAGTCCGCCGTCGAGCGGGGTAATTGTCTACCGCGCATCTTATCAACGATTTTTTCTGCCAACATAATGGTGGTGGCATTTAAGTTACCGCTGATGATATTTGGCATTATAGAAGCGTCGACTACCCGCAAGCCATCGATGCCATGCACTAGACCTTCGCCGTTGACAACTGCCTCGTTGTGCTCGCCCATCGCACAAGTACACGAAGGGTGGTAAGCGGTCTCACCATGTTCGCGCACGTACTCATCGAGCTGAGCATCCGTGACTAAATCTTCGGTCGGTGACAACGCGCGGCCACGATAAGGGTCTAAGGCAGGTTGATGGATAATCTCACGGGTGATGCGCATAGCAGCGCGGAACTCTTGCCAGTCTTGCTCATGCGACATATAGTTAAATAAGATGCTCGGGTGGGCGTTCGGATCGCGCGAAGTGAGTTTTACACGACCACGGCTTGGTGAGCGTAAAGAGCCCACGTGAGCTTGGAAACTGTGCGCATCGCTAGCATTACGACCGTCATAACGAACTGCCAATGGCAAGAAGTGATACTGGATATTAGGGTGGGTAAACTTCTCGTCCGTACGGATAAAGCCACCAGCTTCAAAATGGTTGGTTGCGCCAAGGCCCGTACCTCTAAACAGCCACTCGGCTCCAATAGGCGGCTTATTCCACCATTTGTTCGCAGGCGCAATAGAGACCGGCTGAATACACTCGTACTGCATATACAGCTCAAGATGGTCTTGCAGATTATTACCGACGCCAGGCAAATCCAACACTTCTGTAATGCCCAAGTCTTTGAGCCACTGACCAGGGCCAATGCCTGAGCGCTGCAACAACTGCGGCGAGGCAATCGCACCCGAAGAGACGATGACTTCACGCGACGCATGGAAGTTTTTGGTCTGACCTTCATGTTCGACTTTCACGCCAACCGCTCGTTTGCCATCAAACAGAATCACGTCCGTCAGCGCACCCGTCAAAATGGTGATATTGCTGCGTGGCTTAGCACGGTCTAGATAGCCACGAGCCGTAGAGGCGCGGCGGCCATTCGGCGTAACAAAACGGTCCATCGGGCCAAAGCCTTCTTGTTGATAGCCGTTAAGATCATCCGTACGTGGATAGCCGGCTTGCACACCCGCTTCAATCATGGCTTCAAATAATGGATTGACTCCAGGTTTGGAGGTGGTCATCTCGACCGGGCCACCGACCCCGTGATAGTCGTTTTCACCGGCATCGCAGTTTTCTGACTTTCTAAAATAGGGCAGGCAATCCAAATAGGTCCAGTCCTGCAAGCCATCAAGCTTTGCCCAATCATCAAAGTCCAAGGCGTTGCCGCGGATATAGCACATGCCATTAATCAGGGACGAGCCGCCCAAACCTTTACCACGGCCACAATCGAGGACGCGGTTGTTCATATAAGGCTCAGGATCGGTTTTATAGCCCCAATTGTAAGTGGTGCCTTGCAGCGGCATGGCGAGCGCTGCTGGCATTTGCGTGCGGAAATCGAGACGATGATCGGGACGTCCGGCCTCGAGCAGCAATACTTTGATACTGGCATCTTCGGTCAGGCGAGTAGCGAGCACGTTGCCCGCAGAGCCTGCTCCGACGATGATATAGTCAAACTCTTTGGTCGTGGTTGACATAACATTCCTTAATTTTCATTTATTCGCATTGTCTTTGCTTCGTTCATTCGTTCATTTGCTAACTTAGAAGGTGGGCTCTTTCACAAGCTATTTAATAGTGTGCCTAGCTGGCCAATGCCCTGGACTAAAATACCGATTCAAATTTGCCCAATTCAACTTGAATAGACTTGGTTTGGGTATAGTGCTTTAGGGTCTGCATGCCATTTTCGCGGCCCACACCTGAGTGCTTATAACCGCCAACAGGCATTTGCGCTGCCGACTCGCCCCAAGTATTTAACCAGCAGATACCGGCTTCAATTTGCGCGATAACACGATGGGCGCGGGTTAAGTCAGCGGTGACTACCCCGGCCGCCAAGCCATATTCGGTAGCATTAGCGCGCTCAATCACTTCTTCTTCGCTCTCGTAGGTCAAAATAGACATGACCGGGCCAAAGATCTCTTCGCGGACGATGGTCATCTCGTCGCTGCAATCGCTAAACACAGTTGGGGCCATATAAGCACCCTTGGCCAATTCGCACGTAGTGACACGCTCGCCACCGCATAATAAGCGCGCGCCACCTGCTTTACCCTGCTCGATATAGTCGAGGACACGCTGCATATGCGGGAAGCTCACTAATGGTCCCATCGTGACGCTCTCATCCATCGGGTCGCCTAGTTTGATTCGGGCTACCCGCGCAACGATGGCTTGTTCAAAGTCGGCTTGCATCGCTTTAGGAATGAACACGCGCGTGCCATTGGTACAGACCTGACCGCTGCTATAGAAGTTCGCCATCATGGCGATATCCGCAGCGGTATCGATATTGGCATCGTCAAAGATAATGAGCGGAGACTTACCGCCCAACTCCATCGTGACATCTTTCAGTGAAGAGGTCGCTGCCCCTGACATGACCTTTTTGCCCGTAGGTACGCCGCCTGTAAAGGAGACTTTAGCAATATCCGGATGCTGTGTTAGTGCTGAGCCTACTTCATGGTTGCCTTGCACGACGTTAAAAACACCATCCGGTAGACCGGCTTCGCTAAAGATTTCAGCGAGTTTTAATGCGGTCAACGGTGTGACTTCAGAAGGTTTAAAAATCATAGCGTTACCAGCAGCTAGGGCAGGAGCAGCCTTCCACATGGCAATCTGAATCGGATAGTTCCAAGCGCCAATACCGGCAACCACACCTAATGGCTCTTCACGCGTATAGACAAAGCTGGTCTCGCGTAGAGGAATCTGACGACCTTCAATCGTGGTGGCCAGTCCAGCATAGTATTCAATGACGTCAGCACCGGTCACAATGTCCACATATTTGGTCTCAGAGACGCCTTTACCGGTATCCTGCGTCTCGAGTAGCGCCAACTCATCGTTACGCTCTCGCAGTATCTCAACCGCCTTTAGTAAGATACGGCTACGCTCGACGGGAGTCATCGCTGCCCAAACTTTCTGACCTTGTTGCGCCGCTTTTACCGCAGTATCAATCTGCTCGCTAGTGGTCTGCTGAATCGTCGCCAGTACTTGACCGGTCGCTGGGTTAATGGTCTCAAATGTGGTTAGTGCTGGGTCAAAAGGCAAATAGCTGCCGTTAATATAAGCGGTCTGGGTCTGCGTGAGATCTGGCGTAGTCGTAGGGTTGGTAATAGGAGACGTGGTCATAAAAATTCCTCGTGGCAATTATTAAAGTAGCCATTATTAAAGTGGTAATTAGCAAAGAAACAGTGCATAAAACTATAAGAAATAAAAAAGTAAGTGTGTGGCTCTAACGATGCCGCGACTATGATGCGAAGAACCAACTCTGCGCTAAAAACCCAAATCTATAAAAACCGATACGCATCACGCTATAAACCCTCAGGACGCACTTCAGCGTCAAAGGCCTGTCCGTGGCTTCTGTAGTAGGGCAATTACCCAATATATAAAAAGGTCGAGTTAGTGTGATGCCGTCAGGCAAAGAAGGTTTTAATCGGATGGTCTAAAAGGATCAGAGCCTAAGCGCAAATAGAGGTAGAGCGGCTGGACAAAGCGAGGTGGATAAGCTACTGGCTGTACTCGACCCTGCACTGATAGCAAGTCGAGAGTATGATGGAGACGCGATAAGGTCTGTCATAAGTAAGCCGTTAATCATAGGATATAAAGTAGATACCAAGTTCGTCATAATCGTTGGTCAATAAACCGTCCAATCGATAGAGAATAAAATCAAGACCTTATACTATCACTTTTGCCTAATTTAGTAAAATTAGCTGATTTTGATGTTACTATTTAAAATTCTCAACTTAGCGTGGTTATGGCCTCTAGTAAGGCTTAAAACTTACGCTAATAGCTTCTGAGTAAAGAAAAATTAAAGTTTTTGCAAAAAGGTCTTGCATAACGCCAAAAAGTTGATAGAATACTCGACCTCAATAGGCGTATAGCTCAGTTGGTTAGAGCGCCACCTTGACATGGTGGAGGTCGCTAGTTCGAATCTAGTTACGCCTACCAAAATTCGAAAGCCCCAATCTCACGATTGGGGCTTTTTTTGTGCGCGTTTTATAAGGGCTAGCGCGATTCAGCTTCTAATATAGCTATGCTAATTGACTCTCGCAATAAAAACTCTAGAAAAAGCGTGTGCCCAAATTGTGCCCCGAATGTGCCTTGCTTCAATTCTATGGTGCATTCAAACTACAGTTGAAGCGACTAGCTCGCTCATACAGATAATCATCAGGATATTGTTCAACGTCTTTTAACAGTGCTTCATTCAGTATTTTAGTCAGTCGTTTATCCCCAGTTTGTTTGATACTTGAGTCTTTGAGCCAGCGCTGTAAAGCGGTTTTGCTAACGTTATAGAAAGTACACGCTTGACGGATACTCATATCACTCTGTTTGACGCTTTTAATAACTTGCGCTCAAAAACCTGCTGAATAGGTCATGTGTTCTTCTGCCATTGCGCTTGTCTTAAAATGATTGCATCCTATTTATAAAGAGCTAACTATATCCATAATATGAGATGTATCAATTAAATCGTGAGCTGGATATAGTAAAAAACCACTTTAATAAGTGGTTTTTTGTTGCTAAATTTTGTTCTGAATTAATGCATTAAATTTTCAAAAAAATATCATTTAAAAGATTAGGTGAGCACATAATGCAATGATTGGTAATGAAATCACTGTTCTTAATAAAAATATTACTAATAACTGAAAAAAGCTAACTGGAATCTTTGTCCCTAAAATTAATCCACCCACCTCTGACATATAGATTAACTGAGAAACTGATAAACAAGCTATTATAAATCGAGTTAACTCGGATTCTATTGAAGAGCCGATAATAGCAGGCAAAAACATATCTGCAAAACCTACCATAATGGTTTTAGACATTTCTTGTGCATAAGGTATATTTAACAGCTCTAATAATGGAATAAATGGCATGCCTAAATAATCAAATACAGGGGTTTTCTCTGCGACAATCAAGCCCATAGTCCCAATCGCCATGACTATAGGTAATATCCCAATCCACATATCTAGAATATTTTTTAATCCGTCACTTAAGAAAGTAAGAAAGCTCGGGCTTTTTTCTGATTTTTGAATGGCTTTGTATAAACCGTAGCTAAATAATGTTTCCCCTGAAGGGATGGTTTCATGGTCTCTATCATTATTTTCTATTGTATATGTATTCTCAATTTTAGAGAGAGGGAAGAGTCTGGGTAAGATCAAAGCACAAACAATCCCACATAAAGCAACTACCCCAACCATGTTGATAAAATAACTTTCTAGTTTCACCTGAGAAATTACAACCAAACAAAATGTGATAGAAACCGCTGAAAAGCTGGTTGCAATGACTGCGGCTTCTTTTTTAGTATAAAACCCACCTTGCAATTGCTTATCGGTTAATAATACACCAATTGTGCCATCACCTAACCAAGATGCCAAACAATCCACAGATGATCTACCTGGCAAACCAAATAAGGGTCTCATTACTTTACTTAATAAAACACCAAAGAATTCTAATAAGCCAAAATCAAGGAGTAGGGGGAGTAATAATCCAGCTAAGAAAAAAACTATAAAAAGTATCGGCATTAACTCATACAGTACTAAACCCCCAATACTGTCTGAATATATGGCTTCATAAGAATATTTAAAATAAGTTACTAAAGCAAAAAATGCCCCAAGTGTTCTGAGAACCAGCCAGGGCATCGTAACATTTAATAGATTATTTAAAAATGAATTGTCTAAAATAAATGCAGGCTTCATGAATTTAGTATACAAGGTACCAGCCAGCGTAATCATAATCGAGATAACGACAAGCGATGGTAAAAGGTCACTCATATAACCTTGTATATAGTCCTTTAGTACAGATATAGGAATGGTAAAACCTTCCGAATATGATGCAAATTTACCATCTACATATGGAATGGGAAGCATAAAAATCATCAAACCCAGCATAGATGGGATAAAAAATTTTAAAAATTGCCTGATGCTTATACTATTACTATAATTAGCAGCCCTGCTAGTATCTTGATTTAAAGTATTTAATTTAATATCCATATTATTTTCACTCGCAGTCCCTTTTTAACTAACATAAAAATATATGCAATAAAATTTTTATGTTAGTTGTTTTAGCTCCATTTTGAATATTTATACTAATAATTTTTTAAAAGAGACTGTGTGACTTCTTCTAAAATTTTAAATATTCTAGTTGAGTCGTCTTTCGAATTATTATATAAAGGGTTGATTTCCGCCATTTCCCAGCAACATACTTTCTCGTTCTTAATTAACTCTATATTAAGCTGCATCGCTTGCTCATATGAAAGCCCATTGACTGCAGGAGTACCTGTCCCTGGCACATATAGAGGGTCGACACTATCCACATCAAATGAGACATAAATATGATCACAATATTCTAGTTTTTTAAAAATCTCTTCTACTGTGGAAGTAATCCCTTTTTTAGTTATTTCAGCAACGGAATATAAAGGGATTTTATGTTTTTTAATTAATGCCATTTCTTCTTCTTGGTAATCTCTAACGGCACAAAAAACTATATTCTCTGGTTTAATTGATGGTTCATCAGAAGCTATAAACTTTAATTTCTCCCAATAATATTTTTCTTCTTCAGAGAGCTCATTACGCTTACATTCCAAATTATCAATCGCACAAGCCATTGCCAAGGGCATTCCGTGCATATTTCCTGAGCCACTGGTATAGGGGGAATGAAAGTCAGCATGTGCATCTATATAAATCACACCAATTTCAGAGTCAGGGTGTGCCATCTTAAGACCGTGCATAGTTCCTGCACAACTAGAATGATCTCCAGCTAAAATAATTGGAAATTTATTCTCATTTCTTATATCTTTCACTTTATGTGCTAATTTAGATATGATAGGTTCAATCACATCAGCATATTTTGCATGCGAAAACTGTGACTCTCCTTCGATATTGCTATTATCCTCAATACTTTCGAGTTGCAATTTTTCAAAATAATCTGCATTGAGCTCTTTCGATGAGGCTTTTAATGCTGTAATACCTAAAGATGCACCTTTTTTATAACCTGCAATATCAGAATAAACCTCTACTATTCTGATGTTTTTCATTAAATCAGTCACTGCTTGATCTCCATTAAATAAAATAATTTTTTATAGCATTTTAATCTGGCATAGAGTTAATATTTTTCTTATATTTAAAATCATTAAAGAAATTAAAAAATAAGCTATGAATATACTGTTGCTTAAAAGGGCTTTAAAAAATTAGATGAATCTTTAAAAATTAATATTGGTTTTAAACATCACAAGAAGTGAAGAGGGCGTTACTATATTTTACATAGCCATAGTTTCATTCATCACTATGCTATGTTCGTTCACTACGGAATATAGATTTTTAGGGTCAGCTTGCTGAGGTATCAAATCTAAAATCTCATATCCTCCCTGCTCTCTAATCAAGTCTCTTAAAAAGACCAAAGCAGTAAAGTCTTCTGAGGCAAAGCCAACGCCATCAAATACTATGAGATCATTAGCTGAAGTTCGGGATAGCACTTCACCTTTAAGGATGCGATGAAATTCAATAACAGGAAAGTCGCTTGATAGCTGTTGAATCTCACCTTCAATGCGTGTTTGAGGCTCAAACTCCACAATCACACGATCTGCTCGCAGCAATATATTTCCATCCAGCTCTGTCTTACCCGGACAATCACCCCCTATCGCATTAATATAAACACCTTCTGTAATGATGTCGTCTCGCAAAATAGTGGCATTTGTTTTATCAGCCGTACAGGTAGTAATAATCTCTGCACCTAAAACCGCTTCTTCTAACGTGCGACAAATAATGACTTCTAAACCTGAGTCTGAAAGGTTATCAGCCGTTTTCTGTGATGCCAATGGATCAATATCATACAAACGAACTTCGGAGATACCTATTATGGCTTTCATACCTAATGCTTGAAATTCAGACTGAGCTCCATTTCCTATTAACGCCAATTTTTTCGCGCCTTCTGGAGCACAATGTTTGGCCAGCATAGCTGATGTGGCAGCAGTACGTAATGCTGTAAGGATACACATCTCTGTCAGCAAAATAGGATACCCAGTTTCAACATCAGACAAGATACCCATAGCCGCTACAGTCTGCAGATTTCGTTTGGTATTAATCGGATGACCATTGACATATTTACAAGCAAACATATCGCCGTCGCTTACTGGCATCAACTCTATGACCCCGTTTTTGGAATGTGAAGCAAAGCGAGAAGATTTTTCGAATTGTTCCCAACGAAGAAAATCTTGCTCTAAAGCGTCTACTAGATCCGAAATGCATCGCTCAACGCCATAATCATGAATCATTTTAGCCATTGCTTGTACACTAACGAATGGCACACCTTCTTTAGGTTGAACGATAAAATTCGACATATTTTACTCCTAGATAGTTTTGATAATTGATGTGAAATATCTTAGCAAGGTCATGTGTTAGATAAAATGCAAAAATATCACTAATTAATTGTTAATTTTTGGCATTTTGCTAGTATGTGTTATGCATTTTGATAAATTCAGACAACAGTAGGTAAGATAACTAATGAGAAAATATATTTACGACACTTTGGATAGCGAGCTTATCTCAGAGCTGAGAAGAGATGGCCGTGCGACTATTTCGCATCTTGCTGAGACCCTAAAGGTATCTCGAGCAACCATACAAAACCGGCTAGATCGATTAATATCTAGCGGTGCGATAATTGGTTTTACCATACGAGTGCATGAAGCTTTAGATCAAAAAACTGTAAAAGCGCTCATGATGATTGAAATATCTGGACATTCCACATCCCAAGTCATAAAAAAACTGCGTGGCATACCAGAACTAGTAAGGTTGCACACAACAAATGGTGCTTGGGACCTTATTGCTGAAATAAATACTCCTACCCTAGGCGAGTTTGATGAGGTCCTGCGTAAAGTGCGGGAGATTGATGGTATTTTGAATAGTGAAACAAGCTTACTGCTTTCGAGTTTTTAATATAACTATGCCTATACCTATGACCAACTGATTAGGTATCTTCACTGGTTCATTTTCATAGTAAGGACAAGAGCCTTCAGATGTATGCCATTGGTATGAATTTTTCAAATACTAATAAAATAAAAAATAGCCAAAATAAGGCCTTATCGCTAATAAGAGACAGATATGAAAGAAGGTGATAAAGGTCTTTTTAGTCAGCGCACATTTGATATATTTTTCTTTGGAGTGTTTATTTTTATTATGGCTATGATGTTTAAAGAAAAATTAGAAACGCCAGAGAATTATTTCGAAGACGTCAAAAAAAGTGAGATAGTTGCTAGAGAACAGCTTGCCCCACCTTTGAAGGAAGTATTTGTGAACGAATTGATATCTGAAGGTCGCACAAGCAGAGGTAGTAGCTCGCTACGTTACGGAATGTCATTTAAAAATAATAATAGTGTGACCGACTATGATATAGATAAAATTAGAGAGGGTGGTTGGATACAGTATAGTAAAGACTATCAAGAAGAAGGACGGTATTTATTCTGCAAAGATAAATTTGGACTAGAAGTTGGAGAAAATAGAGGCTATATTTTTGCAACTTTAGAATATAGCAAAGTCTCACCCTGTTGGAATTTTGAAGAAACTTTGAAAAATGAAATTTATCAGTTGGTTAAATAGCTTTTAGTTTAAGGCTGATGTTTTATAGTGAAATTGACATTCTTATCTAAATTAAAAGCTACGATTTCAAAATGTATCGTAGCTTTTTTCGTTTCTTTATACCGGCAATCGAGTCAATATTGGCGGTATACCACCTATGAAAGTAAGTAAAGGAACTTAAGCACTACTGTTGACGCTGTCCTATGGTGCGGTGCGGGCTCTACGGTTTCCCTCAACGGCGGTAAAACAGATATCAGCTTAGATTACGCTGCAGTTGGTGAACAAGCGATCATTGCCACCCAAAGCTCAGGCCTTGTGTTTGGTGGCAAGGGTGGGTTCGTCGGTAGAGCATTCAGCTAAGCCCTTTCCAAAAATATACTAATCACATTCTGCAGATGGTTCTTCATCGCGTCATGAGCGCCTTGAGCATCTTGCGCTTGAATAGCGGTCATAATCTCTTGATGCTCCAACTGTGAGCGCAGGGGCATGTCTTCAGGTGTATATAAACTGCGCATACGGCTAAAGAAATCTGTGTAGTG
>Ga0098065_1000448_pt1 | contig 19579 bp, 17 predicted proteins | sample 25_taG_FD_75062 | JGI IMG/M metagenome (GOLD analysis project Ga0098065, IMG submission 75062) | Marine viral communities from Cariaco Basin, Caribbean Sea - 25_WHOI_OMZ | ecosystem: Environmental > Aquatic > Marine > Oceanic | place: Caribbean Sea: Cariaco Basin | collected 2014-11-08 | reverse complement strand
TGCCATATAGTCTGGCAGCTTGGCCAAAATAAACCGTGTCCAAGCATGATTGACAGCGGGTAGGGCGGTGCTAAAAATAAGCGGACGCATCGTATTAATCAACCAAGACTTTATCGTAGGGTGGCAAATGACGTAAGCGCCCATTGAGGCCATAGCTTTGCCAAAGGTACCGACTAGGTAATCGATATCAGCCAGCGTCCCTGTTTGTTCTGCTAGCCCTAAGCCCGAGTCCCCAAACACCCCCACGGCGTGGGCTTCATCGACATATAACTCGATACGCGCATCAGCTTGCTTTAAGGCGACCAAATCGGGCAAATCAGCAAAGTCACCATCCATACTAAATAAGCTTTCGGTAATGATAAGAATGCGCTCGTAACTCTCGTCCGCTTTAGCGATTAATAGTCTAAGGTGAGCATGGTCATTATGGCGGTAGCGCTGATAATCACAGCGGCTCAACTGAATGCCATCAATCAAGCTGGCATGGACCAGTTTGTCCGCTAAAATCAGCGTCTTGAGCGGCAGTTTTGTCAGGGCGGGCAGTAAGCCAATATTGACATGATAACCACTGTTAAACACCAAAGCTGTACGGTCATAGGAAGGCGCTAGCGGCTGGCTAGTAGCAGTTAGCGCCCGTTGCCACCAGTCACTAAGGTCGCATTCTAATTGGTCTATTTGCTCATTATTGCCCGTCAATAGCCGCGAGGAAGAAGAGCCAAAGCGCAAAGTCTCTGCATGGTAATGTTCTAAAAATGCTGCCGCTAAATCTTTATCAGCCGCTAAACCTAGATAATCATTGGAAGAGACATTAAGCAGTCGTTGGCTATCACTATAGATATAGCGACCTTCATGGCGTAGCGCAGGGATAGACCGCTGTTGATCGGCGTTATTTAATAGCTCTAGCTGCTGTTGGTAATGGGACAAAACATTCATGATAGGGAGCTTACTCAGTGGGTCAGAAGGTAGGTATAGAGACTTTGTTAGAGACTTTAACGCAAAAATAGGGATTCAGATACTAATCGTGCTACTTGTAACAAATGGTTTCATAAGGGCATTATATTAACCTTCTTATACATAAATCATTGTAAAAGTTAACGTCTTTGCTATTAAAGACTGACAGAACTCGAGAAATATTTAGTTACTATAGGTTTCATGAACAGACGGCGTGCATAACTAATTTTTACTATTGGTTAAAGCATAAAATCTACATTTAACTAATTAATATAATTATCTATTATCTTTGGAGAAGACTATGAAAACATTACAAAAAGCTATCCTTGCTTTAGCTACAGGTTCACTATTAAGCATGGGCGCACAAGCTGCAGTTAGCTATGCCGGTCAGCCATACGCTGGTGTCAAAGTGGGTCAGTACAGCCCTGATTTAGACGACAATGACGATGCCACTTCTTATGGAGTATATGGCGGTTATAAAATGGCCAATAACTTTGGTGTGGAAGCCGAGTACCTAGGTACTGATGATGCTGACTCTTATGAGGATGCTCTTAATAGAGAAGAATATTCTGCTAAAGTTTATGGTTTATATGGTACTTACGATTATACTTTCCCTAATACTAATCTATACGCTAAAGGCCGTTTAGGAGTAGCTAAAAACGAAGTTAAAGCCACTAATACCTTTAAACCAACAGGCGCTACTGAAGAAGACAAGTATTCAGATACCGGACTTGCTGGTGGTTTAGGCCTTGGCTACAATGTTACTCCTATGGCTTCGGTAGAAGCTATGTATAACATGTACCCTACTATTGAAGCGTCTAATAACGATGATGTAGATGTAAGTGGCATCACGCTAGGCGCTCATCTTAAATTCTAATTAAACCCAGCTGTGTAACCACAGTGATGGTTTAAAATTAGTAAAAGCAAGCTTGGACATAAAAGCTTGAAGATATAGAAAAGCACGGCTACTTCGGTAGTCGTGTTTTTCATTATGTAATCCTTTATTTAACCCTTCATGTAATCCTTTAATTAACCCTTCATGTAGCCCCTTAATCATAAATCATTGCAAATCTTAACGTCTAAGCCATCAAACAGCGACACAGTCTTTGAAATATCTTGTTACTATTACCTCATCGGTAGCAAACATATAAAGTTAATAGATTTCTACTATCGGTATGAATGATTAGCTTAAGTTTTTACCTCACAGTTTTAGGAGAAGATAATGACTACATTACAAAAAACCTTACTTGCCCTAGCCACTGGCTCATTATTAAGCGTAAGTGCTCAAGCCGCTGTCAACTATACGGGCACACCTTATGTCGGTGTCAAAGCGGGTCAATTCATGTTGGATGATGATGGTACGCAAAAGCTCGACAAAGCGACAGCTTATGGAGTTTACGGCGGTTATAACTTTGATCCTAATTTCGGTGTCGAAGTAGAGTTTTTAGGTTCAGATGATGCCGATGTTAGAGTAAATGGTGTCGACGGTGAGTATGACGTCAAAATCTATGGTGCTTACGGGACTTATCGTTACTACCTACCTAATGCGAGCGGGTTATACGCTAAAGGTAAGTTAGGTATCGCTAAAACAGAAGCTGATGTTAACTATAGCAATGGTACGAGTACCTCATCTGATGATACGGGTATTGCTGGCGGTATTGGTCTTGGCTTAGCAGTCAATAACAATATGAGCATCGAAGGCGAGTATGCGATGGCTGATAGCGATATTGATTCTAAACTATGGACAGTCGGTGCTCATCTTAAGTTCTAAAAACTCTAATTAAGCCAAGCTGTTGCCTGGCAGTTACAGTCCAAAGTGAGCACAAGAAAATTTGAGAATATAAGACAGCACGGCTACTTTGGTAGTCGTGTTTTTTATGGCGTTAAAAATACTTACTTAGAATGTTATTAGTTATTTATTTAATAAGTTGAATAGAGTTTTATATTTATAATTAAGCTGTAATTACTAAGATATCTATTTCTGTTATTAAGATGACTATTTTCTGGGTTGGCAAGTCTAATAATTAGTCTATATTAATAAAAATTAATTTTTTAAATAAAGGCTATACGGGTTGCAAAGATAAAAATTTATGTAAATATATGATTTTTATAATAATAATTAATATTTAAATGTTAAATAAAATAGATTGTAACTGCTATAAATATAAATAATTGCAAAACTTAACGCCCCACCTATCAAACTAAGACACAGTTTTCGAAATATCTTGTTACTATAGTTCCATCGTTAGTTGATAAACAAATTTATAAACTTAATCTAGAAAGTGATTAACTGAATTTGCTTATCAATACTATTTATTAAAAGGAGACAACGATGAATACTCTACAAAAAACATTAATTGCCTTAGCTACAGGATCACTATTAAGCGTTAGCGCTCAAGCAGCGGTTAACTATGCTGGTCAGCCTTACGTTGGTGTCAAAGCAGGTCAATTTAATTTAGACGTTGATGATGCTGATAAGCCAACTGCTTATGGTGTCTACGGTGGGTATAACTTCGATCCTAACTTCGGTGTCGAAGTAGAATACATGGGTTCAGACGATGCAGATTATAGAACCAATGGCGAAATCGATGCGAAAACCTATGGCGCCTATGGTACCTATCGTTACTATGTACCCAACGCTAGCGGCCTATATGCCAAAGGTAAATTAGGTATTGCTAAGACTGAAGTTGAAGCCACAGCGCCAGGCGTAAACATCTCTTCTAGCGATACAGGTCTAGCCGGTGGTGTTGGCCTTGGTTTAGCGGTCAATAACAACATGAGCATCGAAGGCGAATACGCCATGACAGACAGCGATGCTGATGCAAAACTTTGGACTATTGGTGCCCATTTGAAGTTCTAATAACTGGCTAAATCGGACTATAAGTAGTTTGCTAAATCAGTAAACAGTTCCTAATTCTTATAGGCGAAACAGCTAGATAGAACAGTTAGATAGCATGAAAAAAAACGACTGCAATTGCGGTCGTTTTTTTTGTGGGCGGTTAATTAGTCTCGAATTGTGCTACATTAAATGAAGGTAATAAAAAAATCGACTGTGCGCAATCATTGACCTGTAATTAGTGCCCCTAAATAGCTACAGTCTAATACTGTTTTCACTATAGACACTGGCGGCGGATATAAAGTATTACGCGCCACTAAAGCCTTAATTAGCCACTCTCTTCTGTCTTATCCAATAGGTGATAGTCATAAAGTATAGGGGTATTGGCAGCAGGCCGCTTATTAAGTCAAGGAGATCGTCATGATTATCGAGCCGTGGCACTGGTTAGTACTAGGGATGGTATTGGTCATTCTGGAAATGTTTGTCACCACCTTTGCGAGTCTGGGCTTTGGCTTGGCAGCCATTATTGTTGCTGGCCTAGCGTGGCTATTGCCGCTGCCTTTTTTTGCGCAGGTCGTTATCTGGTTGGTACTGTCTAGTATTTTTGTCTTAGCTTGGTTTAAATACATCAAGCCGTTGTCCGTTACTAGAACTAAAGCAGGATTGGGTGGGGCGGTTATCATCGGTGAGACCGGGATGATTATTGTCAAACCCACCCCAGACCGTGCGGGTACAGTGCGTTTTAGCGTGCCTATCGTAGGGGCAGCAGAATGGATGTGTCGTACCTCGGGTGAAGAAGTCGAGATAGGGGATCGCGTGGTGGTCACCGATATCGTCGGCAATGAATTAATTGTCAGTAGCGCTAAGACCTTGGCTGAGCTGAATATGGCCAGTACTAGCCATAAATAACTATTCTATAAATAACGACCATATAAATAACGCATATAAGCGCAAGTAAAGGGGAAGGTAATGGGTAATTTTAGTATCGTCTTGTTGGTGCTGATAGCACTGGTAGTATTCACTATATTCAAAGGGGTGCGCATTGTGCCACAGGGGTATAAATGGATTGTGCAGCGCCTAGGTAAGTACCAGCAAACGCTAGAGCCTGGCCTAAACCTCATTATTCCCTATGTGGATGTGGTGGCATATAAAGTCACGACCAAAGACATCGTGTTGGATATTCCTTCGCAAGAAGTGATTACCCGCGATAACGTGGTCATCATTGCCAACGCAGTCGCCTATATTAATATCGTGCGACCTGATAAAGCGGTCTACGGTATTGAAGACTATGAATATGGTATTCGTAACTTAGTCCAGACTTCGTTGCGCTCGATCATTGGTGAGATGGATTTGGATAGTGCGCTCTCTAGCCGTGACCAAATTAAAGCTCAGCTCAAACATGCGATTTCTGAAGATATCGCCGATTGGGGGATCACGCTCAAGACGGTAGAAATTCAGGATATTAACCCATCACAGACCATGCAGATGTCGATGGAAGAGCAGGCCGCAGCCGAGCGTCTACGCCGAGCAACAGTGACTCGCGCCGATGGTCAGAAACAGGCTGCTATCTTAGAGGCGGATGGTCGTCTAGAAGCGTCGCGCCGTGATGCCGAAGCGCAAGTGGTACTGGCGAAAGGGTCAGAAGAGTCGATTCGCTTGATCAGCAGTGCGATGGGGACTGAAGAAATGCCTATCGTTTATTTGCTAGGTGAGCAGTATATTAAAGCTATGCGCGATTTGGCTGAGTCTGATAATGCCAAGATGGTGGTATTGCCCGCGGATATCTTGAGTACAGTTAAAGGTATGGTCGGCGATAAGCTTAAAGTGTAGTTCATAATTTATGCTTTATTAGCCTATATAGAAAAGACCTCATATGAGGTCTTTTTTACGTTATGAGAGTGATAAATCCTGTTAAAAAACTATTTTTCGCAGGCAACTGGATACGCTTAGGGAATAAAAGCGGTACATAAGAGTCCTGTATCACCACCAGTAGTCAAGGCTATACTAAAGGATTGTTTTATATTTAAATAATTTATCAAATTGCATAAAAATAAGCACGATTGAATAAGGATTTTATCAGCATGTCTCAAGCCAATGATAATACTAACAAGACCAACTTAGTTCAGGGCAGTCCTCTCCCATACAGTATCTTAGATGCTACCCATCCCAATGCCGCCTATCCTGAGCAAAAGCTTGAGATACGCGGTGGCGGGTTTGGTTCTGATGCCGCTGCGCATCCGAGCAATGCTAAGCAGTTCTATACCTTAGCTGACCGTGGTCCCAACTCCGATTTCGAAGGAATCGCAGGGGCGGGCAAGCAGTTCTTAGTACCTGACTATACGCCGCGTATTGGTCTGTTTGAGGTGCAAGAAGACGGCCAGATTGTTAAGATTAAAGAGATATTATTAAAAGACCCAAAAGGCAATCCTATTACTGGTATACCCAACCCTAAAGCCTTTGGCGGCACCAATGAAGTGCCTTACGATGTCGCAGGCCAGCCAATGACGGTCAATCCGTATCTGCCTTATGATGAGGTAACTAACCCCATTCTTGCTGACCGTTATGGCCTAGACCCTGAAGGCTTAGCTGCGCTAGACGATGGCACTTTTTGGGTGAGCGATGAATATGGTCCCCATCTAGTGCATTACGATGCCGAAGGGATGGAAATCGAGCGTATCAATCCGTTTGCTCATGACGAGCGCAACAATGTCATGGTAGATGGCAAGCCTATCCTATTGCCTGCTGAGCTGGCGAAACGTCGAGCTAATAAGAGCATGGAAGGTCTCACGATCACGCCAGACCAAACGACATTAGTGGGTATCATGGAATCCGCGCTAGACAATCCCGATAAGTCGGTTCGCCAATCAGCGCTGACCCGTATCGTAACTATTAACCTTAAAACCGGTCAAATCGGTCAGTACCTCTATCGCCGCAACCACGCGAAATACGTGAACTCAGGTATTACTGCCATTAATGACCATGAGTTTTATGTGATTGAGCACGACCGCAAGTTTCCGCTAGTCGATACAAATGTAGAAAAACACGTCTATAAAATTGATATTACGGATGCCACCGATATTGAAACTTTAGCGGATAGCGATACCCTCAAGCAGTCTGCTGATTTGGGCTTAATGGTCGCAGGCCAGACCCTTGAACAATATACAGCTGTCGATAATGCAGCCGGTTGGGAGGCTTTAAGCAAGCTTGGTATTCATCCCGTTAAAAAGACCTTAGCGGTTGATGTGTTGGCAGCGGTAGCAGGTTATCCGCATAATAAGCTTGAGGGCATGTGGCTACGCCAAGGTGGCACGTTAGGACTATTAAATGATGATGACTTCGCTATGACTGACTCGGATGCCGGTGTCGAGCATAAATATCTTGATAGCGATAAAACCATTATAGATACCACGCATTTATATATTGTCACGCCTAATAGCTAGCCAGTCCTTAGTTGAAAATAACCTATAAACTGTAGCGACACCCATAAAAAAGACCTCAATCGAGGTATTTTCTGATTTAAAAACTAGCGATTTATTAATTGAGAGTTTTTTAAGAGAGACTCGTTTTCGCCCTGTCTTACCCTTGTCATATAAAGTGAGTAAATTATTACGGCAGTTGATACAAGATTAACTGACCATTCTTTATAGTCTTAAGGGACCGCTTCGCCATGTCAGCAACCAATAATAAAACGCAAGGTTTCAAACGTAATTTGGTCTTTAGCCTGAGTCTAGCCGTGACCAGTCTTATGGTATCTAGCTGTAGCAGTCTGGCTGTCCAAAATAAGCCGGTCAAAGCTATACCGCTGTCCTTTACCCAAGGAACCGCGCTGCCTTATCAAGTCCTCAATAATCAATGGGTGAATACCGCCTATCCCAATAAAAAATTAGAAATTCGCAATGGCGGTTTTGGGTCAGATGCTGCTGCCCATCCAACCAATGCGAAACAATTTTATGCGTTAACAGACCGTGGACCTAATGCTAATTTTTCGGGCAGCGCAGGGGATGGCAAGCAGTTTCTAACGCCTAGCTATACCCCACGGATTGGCCTCTTTGAGCTGCAAGATAATGGTCATATTACTCAAGTTAGAGAGATCTTACTCAAAGATAGATCAGGTCATCTTATCTCAGGCTTGCCCAACCCAAAGGCACTGGGTGGTACTAATGAGATGGCCTATGATGGCAACGGTGAGCTCATATTAACCCAACCTACGCTAGGTTATGATAAGACTAATAATCCTACCAAAACTGATAAATATGGCTTAGATTCAGAGGGTTTGGCCGCTCTTAAAGACGGTAGCTTTTGGGTGAGTGACGAATATGGCCCGCACATTGTGCATTATGATAGCTCAGGCAATGAGATTGGACGCATTAATGCCTTTGCTGAGGATGATCGGAATACGGTGATTATCAATGGCATACGTATGCTGTTACCTAATGAGTTTGCCAAGCGGAGAGCCAATCGCGGCATGGAAGGCTTAACTATCACGCCAAATCAGAGCACTTTAGTGGGAATTATGCAGTCCTCAATGGACAATCCGGACAAATCAGGGCGCAAAACGGATTTAACCCGAATAGTCACACTCAATTTGGTCACCGGTAAGGTAGCTCAGTATTTATACCGCCAAGATATCCCACAAAACTCTAACTCTGGTATTGTTGCTCTAAATGACCATGAGTTTTACGTCATTGAGCGCGATGGGGGTTTCGCCTTGCAAGGTAAAGCTGTGCAAAAGCAGGTGTATAAGATTGATATCTCAGGCGCTACTGATATTGAGACTATAAAAGCTCAAGGTAATATCCAACAAGATGAGCGTTTAGGATTATTGATTAATGGACAAACGCTAGAGCAATTTATCGCGGCAGACTCAGCGCATTGGACAGCATTATCAGCCCTAGGGATTAAGCCGGTAAGTAAGCGCTTAAGCGTGGATGCGGTCAAGACCCTAAACTATCCGCATGATAAGTTGGAGGGTTTATGGCTGCGTCAGGATGGCACATTAGGCTTGTTAAATGACGATGACTTTGCGACCTGGTCGACTGATAACCGATTGGAACAGAAGTACTTGGATAATAATAAGACTATCGAGGATACCAATCGTCTTTATATTGTCAAACCGATGCCATAAGTAGCTCATAGTAGTAATCAACGAGTAAATATCGGCAATTTTGCCTAAAAAAAAGACCTCAATTGAGGTCTTTTTTATTTTGTCTTATAAGGTCAAGTAAGAGAATCTAAATTACTTTCGAGAATCTATCTTTCGATTTATTGACCAAATAAGTATCAAACACCATCGCCACATTGCGGGCGAGTAAACGGCCTTTAGGTAAGATGCGAATGCCCGCAGCATCCATATCGACGAGCTTGTCTTTTTGCATCTCACCCAACTGTTGAATATCATCGATAAAGTAAGTAATCGCATCGATACCAAACTTCTGATTGACGTCTTTAAAGTCGATATAGTCATGGCACAGTAAGTTCATGATGACATAAGCGCGAAGGCGGTCTTTTATCGACGTTTGGATATGTTTTACGCCAGGAAGTCGACCGCTATTTACAGCGGCTTTATAGTTTTCCAAGTCAGGGTCGTTTTGTAAAATATGACTGGCAACACGGCCTTTGGTCGAATACAACGTGCTATTAATTTGGCTGATAGCAGAGACGCCAAACCCTAACAAATCACAATCGCCTAAGATGGTGTAGCCTTGGAAGTTACGGTGTAGCTTGCCTTCGCGCTGAGCGATCGCTAGCTCGTCATCGGGCTTTGCAAAATGATCGATACCGATATATTGATACCCCGCCGCTGTCAGTGCGGCAATGGTATCGCTAAACATCGTCAGTTTTTCGGCGGCGCTAGGCAAATCTTCGTCTTTAATTTGGCGCTGTGACTTAAAGCGGGTCGGCAGATGCGCATAGTTAAAGATAGACAGGCGATCCGGTGACGTCTTGATAATACGAGCTACGGTATGAGCAAAGGTCTCTGGCGTTTGGTGCGGTAGGCCATAAATCAGGTCGATGTTAATGGAGTTAAACTCAAGCCGGCGTGCCTCATCCATGACCCCCTGAATAAGTGCTTCAGACTGCACTCGATTGACGGTAATCTGCACCTTATGGTCTAAGTCCTGAACGCCGAAACTTACTCGGTTAAAGCCCAGTTGGCGCAACGTCGCTAAAGTAGTTTCCCGAATCTCTCTAGGGTCAATCTCTACTGAGTAATCGCCATTGCCGCCCTGCTCAGAAGGCCGGTCAAATTCAAACTGGGTTTGTAAGAAGTCCCAAAGCGCGACCAACTCGTCATCGGTAAAGAAAGTGGGAGTGCCCCCACCTAAATGCAATTGCTCGACAAAAGGTTTTTTACCCGCTTCAGGGACAGACAGTAGGGCGCGTTTCTGTTTAATCTCTTTGAACAGATAGTCTAAATAGTCGCCGGCATCACTATTCTTCTTGGTAATAATTTTATTGCAGGCGCAGTAGTAGCAAAGGTGACGACAAAAAGGGATATGAAAATAGAGCGACAATGGGGTTATTGAATCGCGATTTTTTAGAATATCAACTTCTATCCCAGCTTCAATAGGCTGAAATTCTAATGCCGTTGGATACGAAGTATAGCGCGGCCCTGAGCGGTTGTACTTTTGAATGATAGTTTCATCAAAAACGAGGTCTTTGGCTGCACTAGTATGCTCTGACTGGCGACGCGCGTAAGGGTTGGGCATAGTGGCTACAGGACGCTCGGTGGTAGGCGGCAGTTCAGCTTGGTCAGCAAAGATAGGAGATTGAGTCATAGCGGCGGTCTTATAAGAGGGCAAAAAGTGCTTATAACAAGCCAGTTTGCAAGAAGAAGAGGTCGATGATGGCTATTATAGCAAATTAAGTGAATCCCATAAATATCTTATGGGTTTACGACTATAGAGGTAGGAAGCGGCTTTGAATAGAAGAGTGATGAGCTAGGCCGGTAATATTTGTAATAGGCTGGCTAGATTAGCTTACAAAGTCGTTAACAAAAAATAGGTGCCTTAACTGAGTCAAGACACCTATTTTATAGAACTATATTTGCTAAAGCTGTCTTTTCTAAAAATTCATCAAAATACAATGACAGCTATTAGCAGTTTTTCAGTAATGTATTAGCAATCAATTTACCAAAGTCATTGGCCGCTTTAGGGCTGGCTGCCGTGATTAACTTACGGTCTACTTGGCAAGTATCGTCTGCTTTTTTATTGACCAAGGTCACACCTAAGCCTTTCAAGCGTTTGTTAAATTTCCAAGGCACTTTTCCTGGCATATAGCCAACCATTGGCGTTTTACTGTCCACAGAGTCTGGAAAGGTCGCCATCTTATAGCCTCTATAGATAAAGTCTTTTTTGCGGCCCGTTTTGTCGGCAGCGAGTAGGGCGGCTGGACCGTGGCAAATAGACAGCATAAATAAGTCGTTTTTATTCACCCATTCAATTAACTGCTGCACGTCTTCATTGGTAGGTAGACCTAACATGGCGCCATGACCACCAGGAATAAAGACCGCTAAATAGTCCTCGGAGCTGTCCATATCATTTTGCACAAAGTCATGCAGGCTTAAGGGGTTTTCAAACTGATATTTATAATCGTTAAAAATGGCTTTTACAGCGGCATCTTTTTCCGGCATCGCCCATTGTTCGATTTGTACAGGTTTGCCCGTTGGTGTTGCTATATCGACGTCAAAGCCCGCTTGCTGCAAATGTAGCATCGGTACCAGCATTTCGACAGGGTGATTGCCGGTAGAGAATTTTTTACCATTTTTCATGGTCATATACTGCTCTTCAGTACAGAGCATCAAGACTCTTTTATCCCCCTGATAGAAAGTGGTGAACTGGGTATGGTCATAATCTGTCTTCGATTCTGTAGCCAGTTTTAAAGCCACACGAGACGGTTGATAGCCGCCTTCACTAGTGGGTTTCGGTGCGATTCCTAAGATTCTTTTTAACATAGGTTATGTCCTTTATTAAGTTATTAACTATTAAAGTTATTGAATTAAAAGCGGTTTATACACGTTATTAAATTGATAATTGTTTTTATTATCACGCTCTTAGCGTAATAATAATCTTGCGTTAGGTACAGGCTAGTTTTGTACCCTATCTAACTTATCCTTACGCTTTTGTATCATGAAGGAGAATTAAAATATATTTTGCCAATAACTGAACAATATTCTATTATCAACTGATAGTTATTCATTCAATATAAGGTTTGCCATGTCATTTGCCCAAGTCCATACCCGCTCCGTCGTGGGACTGCACGCGCCCGAAGTTATGGTAGAGGTGCATTTATCAAACGGTTTGCCGGCCTTAACCGTAGTGGGTTTGCCTGAAGCGGCAGTGCGTGAAAGTAAAGACCGGGTACGCTCCGCAATTATTAATTCAGATTTTCAATTTCCTAACCGTAGGCTAACGATTAATTTGGCTCCTGCTGATCTGCCCAAAGATGGGGCGCGTCTTGATTTACCTATTGCGATGGGTATCCTAGCCGCCAGTGGACAGATTGAGCCGGATTGGCTAGACGACTATGAATTTATTGGAGAGCTGGCTTTAAATGGGGATTTGCGTACAGTGGCAGGGAGTCTAGCCGTAGCACGAGCTATTAAATCGCAAAGCAATCAACAGAATAAAGCAGCAAGGCATAAAGAGAATGAGAACGAGGCGAAGGCTGCAAACACTAAAGAACCCACGATAGCGGCGCCACGTAAGCTCATTGTACCGGCTAATAATGGCGTAGAGGCCAGTCGCGTTGCCGGGGTGACCGTTTATGCCGCCCCGACTTTGAAAGCCGTTTGTGAGCATTTACGGGCAGCGCATGACCCCAGTGAGCCCTCCACAGAGCATTTGCTAGCCACTGTAACCGCCAAAGTGATACCGCTAACGGCCAATTATAAAGTGGATTTAGCAGATGTGAAGGGTCAGCACCATGCGCGGCGTGCCCTAGAGATTGCAGCGGCTGGCGGGCACTCCTTATTATTTACGGGCCCACCGGGCTCGGGTAAGACGTTGATGGCTTCGCGACTGCCGACTATCTTGCCGGATTTAACGGATGAAGAGGCGTTAGAAGTGGCCAGTACTTATTCCGTAGCCGATACCGAGTATCACTATGGCACGCGCCCCTTTAGAGAAATTCATCACACTATTTCGGCGGTTGCGTTGGTGGGTGGAGGGTCACGACCGAAACCTGGTGAGATTACCTTGGCGAATAAAGGCGTGCTATTTTTAGATGAGATGCCGGAGTTTGACCGCAAGGTATTAGAGGTATTAAGGCAACCACTCGAGGCTAAGCAAATTACCATCAGCCGAGCCAATCAGCAATCGACCTTCCCAGCGAACTTTCAGCTGGTGGCGGCAATGAACCCCTGCCCTTGTGGTTATCACGGTGACCCCTCCGGTCGCTGCCACTGCCGACAAGAGCAGATTCAGCGCTATCAAGATAAGATATCGGGGCCGCTACTCGACCGTATTGACTTGCATGTGAGCGTGCCTGCTTTACCGATTAGCGACTTACAAAACGCTAGCGTGGGGGAGACGTCAGCCGTGGTCAGAGAGCGGGTGACCGAGGCTTATGAGCGTCAACAAGCGCGGCAGAATAAACCTAATAGCGAACTGGCGCCTAGTGAGTTGGATACGCTCGCGGCGTTAGGGGAAGGGGAGAAGCAATTGCTACAGATGGCACAATCGCGTCTGAATCTATCGGCGCGCGGCTATCATCGCATCTTACGGGTAGGCCGTACTATCGCTGATCTTGCGGCCAGTCCGACTATCCAAACGGTGCATCTCACTGAGGCGTTAAGCTATCGCGGTAGTTAGTCTTTTGGGCAGGGTAATAAGATCGGTCAAAACAGTCCAATGATATTACCTTCATCGTCTACATCAATCTTTTCAGCGGCAGGTCGTTTGGGCAGTCCAGGCATTTTCATAATCGGTCCACAAATCACCACAATGAAGCCTGCACCCGCTGAGATACTGATATCTCTAACGTGTATGGTAAAGCCCGTAGGTCGGCCAAGTAGTTTGGCATTATCACTCAATGAGTATTGAGTTTTGGCAATACAAATAGGCACCTTATCAAGCCCCAAAGCTTCTAACCGGCGAATCTTAGTCAAGGTTTGCGGACTGATATCGATATCATCTGCCCCATAAATACGCTGCGCTATAGTGCGTATCTTAGTGGCGATGTTCTCGCTGCTATCGTAAGCTAAGCGGAAAGTACTGGGCTGATTATCTTGTTGGGCTAACAGAGTTAATAAAGCGCTTGCCAATACTTCACCGCCTGCCGCCCCTTTTTCCCATACTTGCGTCAATGCAACTTCCACACCGTAGTCTTTACACGCCTGCCGCACCAACTCAATCTCGGCATCCGTATCGCTAACGAATTGATTAATCGCAACCACCACGGAAAGGCCATAAACTTGCTGTAAGTTTTCGATATGCTTGATGAGATTTGGCAACCCTTGCTCAAGAGCAGTAAGGTTCTCAGTAGTGAGCTGATCTTTGGCCACACCGCCATTATATTTTAGAGCGCGAATAGTCGCGACGAGTACCGCAGCATCGGGGGTTAATCCTGCTAGGCGGCATTTAATATCGCAGAATTTTTGTGCGCCGAGATCCGCGCCAAACCCTGCTTCAGTCAAAGTATAGTCCGCCAAGCGCATGCCCACACGAGTGGCTATCACTGAGCTACAACCGTGAGCGATGTTGGCAAAAGGCCCGCCATGCAATAGGGCTGGCGTGCCGGCAATAGTCTGTACGAGGTTGGGTTTGATAGCTTCTTTTAGCAAGGCAGTCATAGCCCCTTGCGCATTTAAATCTTTGGCATAAACTGGGGTTTTGTCGCTACGATAGGCTACGAGGATATTACCCAGACGGCGCTTTAGATCCGCTAAGTCCGTGGCTAAACAGAAAATCGCCATCACCTCAGAGGCCACAGTAATATCAAAACCATCCTCGCGCATCACCCCATCCGTGGGCTTACCCAATCCGCTAATAATATTACGCAGTTGCCGATCATTCATGTCAACCGCACGGCGCCAAAGCACTTGTTTAGGGTCAATATCTAAAGCGTTGCCCTGATAAATATGGTTATCAATGAGTGCCGCGAGTAAATTGTTAGCCGCGCCAATAGCATGAAAGTCTCCTGTGAAATGCAGATTGATATCTTCCATCGGTAAGACCTGTGCATAGCCGCCCCCTGCCGCGCCACCTTTCATCCCAAATACAGGGCCAAGCGAGGGCTCACGTAGTGCCACAACGGTCTGCTCCCCCGTACCTTGTTGCTTATGTAAGCGATTGAGCGCATCGGCTAAACCGATAGTGACCGTGGTTTTACCCTCGCCTGCTGGAGTAGGGTTGATGGCAGTCACCAGTATTAATTTGCTACGTTTGGCGGCGGCGGGCTGAGCGAATACGGCAGTGGGGTCTATTTTTGCCTTGTAGTGGCCATAAGGCTCTATTTGCTCAGCGGACAAGCCAAGTTTATTCGCGATATGTTGAATCGGTTGTAGGGTAGCGTTTTGCGCAATGATGATATCGTTCGGAACAGTCATATTACGGTCTCTAAAATTATCAGCTAAGCAGGATTTTGTTATAAAAGTAGAAGGTTATAAAAGTAAAATGCTATGAAAATATGGAGTTATAGAAGTTATAGTTTTAAGGCAGACTAATATAGCTACAGTTAGGCCCACGCGCAATGTTTTACCACGCAAGATTAGGTGGCTATTTATTTTAGAGTTAGGAGGGTGGTGTTTTAGTAGTTTGCTAGCTGTGCCAATGGGTTGGCATTGCTAACTTTAGCGGATTTTAACTCAGGCTAATGGGTAAATGAAACTGTCAGAATAGTGTGTTTTTCTATCAGATAGGGACAGAACTTTGCTTTTGCCTCGGGTGAGAACGGAATCAGTAAAACACTGTTTTACCCGTTTGCAAGATAAAGGCTATGCCTGCGTAGGCGGCCATAGTCTAGCAAGGTCGCCTATCTATGAGCCGCATATTTCCCAATTTCTAAAGAACCCCCATATCAAGGCCATCCTTTTGCTCGTTGTTCTACTTATTATTTTGAGCAAGTTTGCTACCCAAGTGATAACCGCTACTTGGCAGAATGACATGAATAATTTGCTAAGATAAAATCCACTAAATCCTGAAAGTTATCAAAGGCGGCTGTTGGATTATAGTCACGAATATCCTGACCGTAGTTATAGCCATAGGACAGCCCTAGTGTGTCCATAGCCGCATTTTGTCCGGCTAAGATATCGTTTTTCGAGTCGCCAATCATCACGGCTTGCGCAGTGGATACGCCGATTTGCTCACACACATGCAGTAGGGGCGCTGGGTCAGGTTTCTTAGTGGGCAAGCTATCCCCGCCCAACACTTCAGTAAATAACCCATCCCAACCAAACAACTCTAAGATTTTTGGTACAAAGCGAATCGGCTTATTGGTCACCAAGGCTAAGGTAAAGCCTGCTTCGGCCAGTTGTTTCAAGCCGCTATCGACGTTGGGGTAAGCAACCGTTTCTTTGCCACTTTGCTGTGCGTAGGCTTTAAAGAAGATTTCTTCGGCGGCATCGACTTCGGCAGCGGGTAATCCATCACTCACCTCTACGGCTCCAACCAAAGCGCGCTCAACCAACAAGCGCGAGCCATTGCCCACCCAATCGCGAACCTTGTCTAGAGGGTAGGTATCGCGGCCAAGTTCAGTCATCATGCCGTTGATACCGGCGGCTAAATCAGGGACGCTATCGATTAAGGTACCATCGAAGTCAAAGAGTAATAAGGATTTTTCTGTAGTAGGCAAAGTGTGATCAGTTACAGCAGTGGTCATAGCAATCTCAGTTATTATTGAATTTGGTGTCTTTCATTTAGTCTGTCAAAAGCCAGGGTGACTAGCATTCTTTGAAAGCTTCGTTAATTAAAGAACTAGTTAATCAATCAGTTACTCAACGTCTTTATATTTATCACGATGCGTTTTTTTCATCGCAAGATAAGTTTTATTCTCGCGGCATAAGTCCCATTTGGCTTTAAAGATTCGGGCGGATTCTGCCTTGATAGGCTCCTCTTCTTGCCGAGGTAACTCATCACGACCATGCGCGCCGCTTTGGCCTTTTTTATCATCGGGTACGGGGCCATCGTATTTTTTGCCGCCTTTATGATTGGCGTAGCGACGGGCTCGAGTATAGCCCATCTGGATGAACTTACGCGCCATATCCGCCCCGACGAAGTCGTCGTCATCTAGATAATCGAGAAACATTTGATAGATAGTATCGCTGCTCTCTTGCGCAATTTCGGGGGTAGCAAAGCGCCAATGTGGCAGAATCTCTGATTTATAAGGCTCAACCAATAATACACCTTGCTCACCACGACCAACGCGATAAAGCTCAGGCTGCTGGCGTAAGTCCAGGGAGGCGTAGTCTAAATCGTAGTCAAATTCACGCATAATAGGGGCAATACCGTAGACAGAGTTTCTCAGTATAATGGTTGTAGCGACTAAGTAAGATATTGACTGTGTAAACTGAGCGTTAGGGTCAATATCGTGGTCGTTTTATCTTTGCCCAGCGCTGCCTTCAAGACTCATAATTTATGGCTACCTTTATGTCACACCTCAAAATTAGATTGATTATCCTCACTATTTTAGCTCTGCTCATTTTTTTCGGTACTCAATCTAGCTATGCTGGCTGGTTTGACCGCATCGTGCCGCAAGGGGAGACCCATACCGTTACCGCTATCGATCGCGATGTGGCATTTTTGATTGACGGTTATATTTATGATGCGCGCAAATTTTGCCATATGGCGGTTGGCGATAAAGTCGTGTTTTTTGAAGGCCGTCACGGTGTTGATTACTATGCAACGCTGTATAATTTGGACGGCAAAGAACGCTGTGAGGTGTTGCTGCGGGGACGGTATTATGGGGAGTAGGATAAACCGTTTAGAGGTTTGAAAATTAAGGGTGTAAAGACGACTATCTTCATTTTAAATAGAATATGTTATTATGTACGTCATAATGGCGTACAATTTCAAAGTAAGGTAGCCCTATGTTAGCGAATGAACGTATTAATATACGCACTACAGCCCAGGCTAAGTCTGCCATAGAGAAAGCCAGCTCTTTAACGGGAGTCAGTGTGAGTAATTTTATGGTAGAAGTGGCTTATCAAAAAGCATTAGAGACGATAGAGAACAGCCAACGTATTGTTTTGTCTGATACTGAATGGGCAAACGCAGTCGCTCTGCTGGATAATCCGCCGACAGCGAATGCCAAAATGACCGCTTTATTTGAGCAGGGGTATAAGGTTGCAAATCAGTAAGCTCGACAAAAACCATAATAGAAAGACATTTGATTGTGGTAGTGAGCCTATCAACCGCTTTATACAACAGCTTGCTAGCCAAATGCTTAAACGTCATGAGGTCATTATCTATGTGGCGCATGATGGCGACACTGTGGCAGGATTTTATACTTTATCTGCCAATCAAATTGAGCAAGCAGACGACCCTAATCAGCTTAAGAAGCAATCTAAGCATACGCCCATACCATGTGTGCTATTAGGACGTTTAGCGGTAGATCAGCGCTATCAAGGTATAGGTCTTGGACGAGATTTACTATTACATGCCTTAAAGACTACTAAGCAACTTTCTCAAACTCTCGGTATTGCCTTTATCGTCGTGGATGCAAAAGACGATAACGCCAAGTCTTTTTATGAAGCTTATGGGTTTATTGAGCTGCAAATTAAACCGTTACGACTATGCTATCCCGTAGCGAGTATTCCTTCAGCGGAACAGCACTAATAGCTCGATAATCTCCAGACATAAAAAAACCCCAAACCATAAAGTTTGGGGTAATTATTAGGCTAGTAAAATATACTAAACCTGGTCTTACATATGGGGCAAACAAATGGTGGCTCGAGGCAGGATCGAACTGCCGACACACGGATTTTCAATCCGTTGCTCTACCTACTGAGCTATCGAGCCGTATTCGTTTGAGGTCGCTATTAAACTAAATATACGCGTTGCTGTCAAGCCTTTTTTAGCGTTATTCACTGAAAGTCGCATAATAGTCTTAATAACGCTATGTTTTTGATTTTATTTAACGCTTAGCATCTCATAATCGGCCATAATCTGGTGAATGGTCTCATCAACCGGTACAAATCTACGCACGCCTTTTTTCACTTCCGCATCATAAACTTGCTTGATAAACCTGCCTTCGATCCCGCGATTTTGGTTTTCTGGATGGGTCGCGAGGTACTGCAAGCGTCGGGCATCGGTTTGGCCATCGTCAAAGCAGCCCATCACCACAATAGGCTTGTCATTAAACATGCCTACATAGAGCACTGCCCCTTGGCGGAAAGCCGTCTCAAAGAGAGAAATAGCAGATTCGGCGCCCGTTTCTTTGTTGGAGAAGTATTCATGCTGCTCAAAGAGTTTACCAATGCGCACGCTAAGTTCATTCTCCTGGTTCATCTGACGCATGAGTGGCGCGTCAAAAGTGTTGATAGCGACAGCTTCTAAAGGCATGGTGACCTCCTAATTTAGTAAAATTCTGGCAGAAAGGGGCAATTATGGCAGATTAGTTGGATTAAACTCAGTATTTTAGCAAACAACAGCCGCTGCCATAGCGGAAAAATGGTGCGTTTGCTATCATCAAGCTATAACTTTCTTTATGTGTTAATTACAGCGAGTCAGCCATGAGTTTACAGCCAAGTTCTAATGAAAACCCAAGTATCAGCTCTAACCCAGCCGAGCGTCCAAATCGTACGGCCACCGTCGAGCGTAACACTGCCGAGACCCAAGTGACAGTCACCGTCAACCT
>Ga0098065_1000443_pt1 | contig 19692 bp, 18 predicted proteins | sample 25_taG_FD_75062 | JGI IMG/M metagenome (GOLD analysis project Ga0098065, IMG submission 75062) | Marine viral communities from Cariaco Basin, Caribbean Sea - 25_WHOI_OMZ | ecosystem: Environmental > Aquatic > Marine > Oceanic | place: Caribbean Sea: Cariaco Basin | collected 2014-11-08 | reverse complement strand
TCTGCTTTTTCCGTTGCCGGTTAAGCTATCTAGCGAGCCGACTATCTTATCATAATGATTTGAATTGTCAAGACTTTTTATAATTTCGTTTCACCAGGTTAACCGCGTTATTAATGTGTAATCTACACATCTCTCACTGCCAGTCCGTCTGATGAGGGCGTATTATAGAGGGTTTAATTTTTGTGTCAACCTGTTTTGTTAATGTTTCTTAGACTTATTTTACGATATATTGAAATTGGTAATACTTTCAGTAGGTTGAGTAAGAAAGGTTTTCTAGAGTTATGGTGCTTTGACAAAGTACCTTTTACTTCTTCTCTATAATTTACCCATTTTTTCAAAAAACGCTTTGTACGCCGCGACCTTTTTATCTAATGACAACGGATAAGCACGCGAAGTCGACGGTAACCTATATAAGGTTAAGTCATTAACATCTGTTTTCTTGTCTTCTTTACTGTGCCATTGATAAGGATAATTGATGCTTTGGTTGGTTTTGGGGTGCTTTGACTTGGCAAGTGGCTCATCCAATAAATTGAGTAATACTTCAGTCGCTTTACCTCCTGTCGTAAACAAGGTTTTTACCTTTGGTACTTGTAGCAGGATACTATCCAAATCAACAGGCGTGACGACTGTTAGATTTTTATCCGAGGCATTGCCAGTCTCACGTATCGCTTGCTTTACTGTCGGACAAGACGCAATGCCACGTTCAAACATAAAATCACGAATACGCTCAGGGTCAAAGCGTTTCTCATCCCCTACTCTAAAGTAGTCAGCATCATCAAAAAATACTCGACCATAGATACGCCACATATCATTATAAAAATTGGGATAATGAAAGCTCATAGCCCATTTATCAGCCGTCGGTGGAAAAGTACCCATCATCATGATAGTCGCGTTCGGTGGCAACACAGGCTCAAAGGGGTGATTTTCAACCTCCGTGGCTTTGTCATCAAATGATGTCGGTCTAGTATCAGCAGTTTTTTGGGTGCTTGGTGTTTTTATAGTCATGATATTCTTCATCAGAAAAGCGGTTTTTTTGGTATCATAGCAAGTCTAAACACTACCTCACTTATAATCACATTATACAGTCAAACTTAGTCGGTTTAATGAGTTGGCTCAAATAGCGCATTATCACTTCACTTAGCCTAAATTGCTTAGGCTTTGATGGCAGCTGTGAATGCAAATATTGTCATTGCGATAAATGCGCACTGTCGTAAAGTAGTTAATTAGCTTGACTGTGAAGGCATTAACTTTACTCTTGATATGTCAAAGATATGGTTAAAGTGCGGTAAGTGTTTGTATCTTTTATACTAATAGCAACCGCAGTAACTGCGCAAGCATCAGACAAGAAACCGAGAGAGATTCTATGAGTGACTTAAACAGCGATTTAAAAATTACGGTAATCGATCATCCACTAGTCCGTCATAAACTCAGCCTCATGCGCGAAAAAGACTGTAGTACTTATAAATTTCGTACATTAACCAAAGAGCTTGCGCGCTTGATGGCTTATGAAGCAAGCCGTGATTTTGAGATTGAGACTTTCCCAATGCAAGGCTGGTGCGGCGAAATCACTGGTGAGCAAATCATCGGTAAAACGGCAACTATCGTACCGATTTTACGCGCAGGTATTGGCATGCTTGATGGGGTGCTCGACTTAATCCCTACTGCTAAGATTTCTGTGGTCGGTCTACAACGTGATGAAGAAACCTTGCAGCCAGTCCCTTTCTTTGAAAAATTTGTGAGCCACATGGACAAACGTCCTGCGCTTATCATTGACCCAATGCTAGCTACGGGTGGCTCAATGGTTGCGACTATTGAGATGCTAAAGAAAAATGGCTGTACGAATATCAAAGCATTGGTGTTGGTCGCGGCACCTGAAGGCGTACGTTTGGTAAATGAAGCGCATCCTGACGTGACTATCTATACCGCTGCGTTAGACAGCCATTTAGATGAGCATGGTTACATCATCCCAGGTCTAGGCGATGCGGGTGATAAGATTTTTGGTAAGCAATTATCTAATAGATAAGTCGCATTAGGATAAAAAAACCGTCATAAAGGTTATGGCAAAAGCAGATAGCATCAATAATAAGGACAGATAATGAACGTATTGATTACAGGAGCAAGCGCAGGTTTTGGTAAAGCACTGGCAGAGCGTTTGGTAGCCAATGGTCATCGCGTGATTGGTTGCGCCAGACGCCTTGATAAACTGAATGCGTTGGCAGATACGTTAGGCGATGCATTCTTGCCTGTTGTGATGGATGTGAGTGAGACGGCATCTATCCCGCAAATCCTTGCTGACTTGCCTGATGACTTTAAACAAATTGATGTCTTGGTCAATAATGCAGGATTGGCACTGGGTACAGAGCCTGCGCACAAAGCCAATCTCGATGATTGGATGCGCATGACGGATACCAATGTTAAAGGTCTAATGGCATTAACTCATGCTGTCTTACCAGCGATGGTCGAACGCGTTAGCGGTTATATCATCAATGTTGGTTCGATTGCTGGTAGCTGGCCATACTTTGGTGGTAACGTTTACGGCGCAACTAAAGCCTTCGTCAAACAATTTAGCCTAAATCTACGTGCTGATCTTATTGGTACGCAGGTGCGTGTGACCAATATTGAACCGGGCGTAGTTGCGGGTACTGAGTTTTCAAACGTGCGCTATCACGGTGATGACGATAAAGCAGCTAAAGTCTATGATGGCTTTAAGACCATGACAGGTGAAGATATCGGCGATATATTACTGTGGCTGATTGAGTCGCCTGCGCATATCAATGTTAATCGTTTGGAAGTGATGCCAGTCGCACAAACCTATAATGGTCTAACGGTGGCTAAAAAATACTGTTAAAAGCCCATCTATTTAACAATCAACGTAACTCATAAGACCGAAGCAATATAGATGTCTCTATATTGCTTTTTTTTGTGTCCTCAATCGTGACCTCATTGACCAAGCGCAAATCCTGAAAGTCCATAATCAATACTTCATTGCGCAAGCGCTCGCTAGTGCGCTTATTGTGACGTATGGGAAACCCTAATACTTGCTTACCGACGATGGTGATTTGATTAACAGTCATCTTTGAATGAGAGACCTGATGGGTTGTCATTTTTTGCGCGTTAATAATGGCCGTGGCAGGATTTATGGTGGTGGTGAGTAGCTTTGTTTGCCGTACCACTTTTGGCATCTCTCCTGCAAAAAATAATACCTGACCTAATGGCATATATTGCGCATGGCGGGTCAACTCTTGACGAAACAAGGCGGGCATTTCTACATTAAAACTGTCTTCTGTTTGTTGATAAAACGCGGTAAAGTTGCGATGCAAATACCGTCCAAACACCGTGGTATTGATCCATTCTTGATAAATATCGTTCGCCAGTAGTCGCTTGGTAAAAGTATTGGCATATACCGTAACCTCATTATTTAGCATCGATAACAAAAGCGCTTGTGGGCTGGTAAATGTCTGCTGCTCCCAAACTTGTGGATACAAGCTACTATCCAATGACGACAATATCGATTTGCTCATACCCTTCTATCCTTATCAGTTATCGCTACTGCTTTTACCGTTAGCCAAATTCTATGCTATGGTCAGATGACTGCTTCAATATAACAGTCTTTTATTCGCGGTATGAATACGTTTGTAAAAATACATCTCGACCACTCAACCAAGATGGCTTGATAACCCAAAGTGATGTCATTCTATGAAAAAAACTCTTCTTTCTCTACCCGCGTCCTATCAATTGCGGACGATCGATATAAAGACAGCTGATGGTACGGCGCTACCCGTGTCTGTCATTGGGAATGGTAAACCCGTCATGATGATGCATGCTTATGGCATGGATGCACGTGAGTTTTTACCTTTTATACTGCCACTGATAGGTAAATATGAATTTTACTTGCCGCATTTTCGAGGTTTTGGTGCTGCAAAAAATATTGAGTTGACGCAGTTTGATTTCGTGCATCAGTATGCTGATGATATTGATATAGTGATTGAGCATGTCTGTCTTGCACGGCAGATAGAGTCATTGCCCGTTGCAGCGATTTCTATGGGCGCGCTCATCATGTGGTCTTATTTTGAGCGTTTTGGTTCATCACGGGTCAGTCGCTATCTGAATATCGATCAAAGCCCTGTGATTCACAATCAACCAGATTGGCAAGGCGGACTGTTTGGGGATCGGCAAAAAGAGAGGTTTGCCGTGTTTCAAAAAATTGTCGATAGGACACTACCCTATGCGCAAGTTGAACACTTTACGCACTTGCCGTTTTCTCTCAAACGCCATGTGACGGATGTCGAAAGATTGTTTTCTTTACTGTCTGTTAGTCGTCCACGTTCAAAAGCCATCGTTCAGACACTTACTCATCAAAACGATCATAAGCTGGCATTTTATAATCACCAAACATGGCAACATAAAATGCGCTGCCTGCAAGCGTATCTCGCCATACCTTATGATTTTCGGGCAGGTATAGAGAACGTTACCATCCCAGTGATCAGTCTCATTGGTGGACAGTCAAAACTCTATGACCCCAAGTGGCAGCAAGAAATCACACGTATGCTACCCAATGCTTGTGACGTCATCCTGCCGCGCTCAGGACATGCCGTACCCGTCGATGAGCCATTGCGATTTCATAAGATACTAAAAGAATTTCTACAAGATTGACTAGGATTTTACACAACCCCTTTATAATCACTACTATAACTTTACAACCTGTCATAGCAATTAACTTGGGCTGATTCTATACTAAAAAGCTGATGCTAATCACTGCGAATAGTAGTTACTGATAAGCATCAACATAAAAATATATGAATATAATAATATCAAAAGGATAAGATCATGCCCTACGCTACCGTTGCAACTCAAGACGATCAACCCGTTGAACTCTATTACGAAACCCAAGGTACTGGCAAACCTGTCGTACTCATTCATGGCTGGCCACTTAGTGGACGCGCTTGGGAAGCACAGCTACCTGCGCTAGTCGAAGCTGGCTACCAAGTCGTTACCTATGACAGACGTGGCTTTGGTCAATCGTCCAAACCATGGGATGGCTATGACTACGATACCTTAGCCCAAGATTTAAAAGGCTTGATGGAAGCGCTCGATCTACAAGACGCGACCATCGTTGGCTTCTCTATGGGCGGCGGCGAGGTGGCTCGCTATCTAGGTAAATATGGTTCAGAGCGTGTCAGCAAAGCGGTACTGGCGTCTGCCGTTCCACCGTATCTGTTTAAGGCAGATGACAACCCTGATGGCGGTCTTGAGGAAGCAGACATTCAAGGATTCTTGGATGGTGTGAGCGATGATCGTATTGCCTTTTTGAATGACTTTACCAAGAATTTCTTTACGCCAAAAGACGATAAGTCGCTGGTCAGTAAGCCTATGCGCTTATACAACCGCGATATCGCAGCGTTCGCTTCTGCCAAAGCAACCTTTGATTGCGTCAAATCGTTCAGTTACACTGACTTCCGCGATGATTTAAAAGCCTTTGATGTGCCAACCTTAGTCATACATGGTGATGCCGATCAAATCGTCCCGTTTGAAGCAAGCGGTGAACGCTCTCACGATATGATTGCAGACAGTAAACTGCATGTCGTTGAAGGTGGCCCACATGGTATCAATGTGACACATAGCGAAGAGTTCAATAAAACATTGATTGCCTTTTTAAACAGTTAATTGACTGTCTAGATAAAACGTAGATATAGAACAAAAAAACGACCTTAACGGGTCGTTTTTTGTTTTAAAGATTTTGGGTAGGATAATTATTAACCTAGGCTAGCGTTAAAAGGACTTACCAATCCATGTGTAAAAGACAAGTACACTTGCAATAACTAAGGTATAGGAAAATATTGTCTGCAATAGACCTTGAAAAATTGATTGTAAAAACTTATGAGAATAATAATAAGACATTGAAGTGTAGATAAGCCAAGTAATAGGTACTATTACTAACCAAAAAAAATTGTCTAATGATGAATTAGGTGGCTTTTGATTAAGATAAACATCTAACCAATTGATAAATAAATAAATGCCAAATTGAGTTAAAATCACTATGAACTGTAATAATAAAGGCACTGAATATCTTTTTTTATTGTCTAAACGCGCCATTTCAATCTCATTTTTACTAACAATCAATCAGCTAATACTTTGATGAGTTCAAACCTTGGAATCTCTTTGCCATCAACGGTAACCGTCTCAGTAAACATCGCAAGCGGGCGTACCCACACGCCATACTCACCGTACAGACAACGGTACACCACGAGCGACTCTTCAGTTTCTGAGTGCTTTGCCGTGTGCAGCACTTGATAAAGGCTACCTTTATAATGTCGGTAAATGCCTTGGACTACCGTACTTTGAATTTGTTGAGACATAAACCACTCATTTATATTAATAGTTAAAAGATTAATAAATGCTTTGTACTTTTGCTGCAAGCTTGGGTTTTATATCTACCCATTCAGAGCTAACGATGCTGTACATGACTGTATCTGAAATAACGCCGTCACGGCGTACTCGATTGCCACGAATGATACCGTCTTTTTTAGCACCTAAGCGCTCAATGGCTTGTTGCGAGCGATGATTATCAATATCTGTACGCCAGCCTACGGTTTTATATTCTAAAGTTTCAAATACATAGGTAAGCAGCATAAGCTTACAGGTGGTATTGACATGCGTGCGCCAGTAAGATTTAGCGTACCATGTATAGCCAATCTCTAAGCGTTTGCTGGCTGACAAAATATCATGAAAGCTCGTTGAGCCAATCGCTTTACCAGTACGCTCATCAATGGCGGCAAAAGCTTGTCTGTCAGGCATTGAATCTGCAATATTAATATAGTCAATGACTTTGTCTGGCTCAGGTACAGATGTCACGTTTATTTTCCACAATTCACCATCTTGGCAAGCCTCAGCCAAATCAGTGGCATGAGCGAGCGTTAATGGCTCAAGGGTAATATCATTACTCGATAAGGTAACCTGTTCTAGCATTTATCTTTCCTCAAGCCATTATTGATGTAAGCAAGCGCTTAAGCAACCGTCACTTTTGCATAGGCTTTCTTGCCAGCTTGAATCACGACCGTTTGACCTGAGGTTAGACTAAAGCCACCATCAACGACTTCGCCATCTACTTTGACTGCGTTGCGCTTGATCATGTCTTTTGCCGCGGCACTATTTTTAGTCAAACCTGCTTGGTTTAATATCTGTGTGATAAACAAAGCCTCTTGACCTTCTTCAAGCGTTAATGTCACTTCTGGCAAATCCACTGGCAACTCACCGTCTGCTAAGACATTGCCTGCTGATTTGTGCGCATTTGCCGCTGCTTCTGCATCGTGGAAACGCTCAATTAGCTCTTCGGCAAGGATACGTTTGATTTCTTGTGGGTTGCGCCCGTCTTTCATTTCGCGCATTAAGCCTTCTACCTCTTCCATTGGCTTAAAGCTCAAAAATTCGAAGTAGCGATGGATCAAGGTATCTGGCATCGATAGGATTTTTTGGTACATGGTGCCTGGCGCATCATAGATGGCGACATAGTTGCCTAGAGATTTAGACATTTTATTGACACCGTCCAGCCCTTCTAAGATTGGCACCGTAATACACACTTGCTGCTCTTGGTCATAGCGGCCTTGCAACGTACGACCCATCAATAAGTTAAAGGTTTGATCCGTACCGCCAAGCTCAACATCGGCTTTTAGGGCGATAGAATCATAGCCTTGTACCAATGGGTAGAGAAACTCATGGATTGAGATAGGCGTTTGCGACGCATAACGTTTCGAGAAGTCATCACGCTCAAGCATACGCGAGACGGTCTGCTGGCTCGCAAGCTGAATCATATCAGCAGCGCTCATGTCGTTGAACCACTCAGAGTTGAAGACCACGCGCGTTTTTTCTTTGTCCAAGATTTTAAATACTTGCTCAGCATAGGTCGTAGCATTGGCTTTGATTTGCTCATCAGTCAATGGTGGACGAGTGCTGTTTTTGCCAGAAGGGTCGCCAATCTTGGCGGTATAATCGCCGATTAGAAAATAAATCTCATGACCCAAATCTTGAAAATGCTTGAGCTTGTTGATCAGTACCGTGTGACCTAAATGCAAATCAGGCGCGGTAGGATCAAAGCCTGCTTTAATACGTAGCGGACGGTTGAGCTTTAGCTTGGCGACTAAGTCGTCTTCAGATAATATCTCTTGCGTACCGCGCTGAATAAGGGCCAGCTGTTCTTCTAGGGTGTAAGTTTGATTGATCATGGTTCTCTCTATATATCGCTCTAATTAGGATTTTTATAAATGACGGTTATTGGCTCAACACCTTATGACGTTTATAAGCTCAAAAGGTCAGAAAAAATGCTAGAATTTGACGGATATACTAGCGTTTTTTAAGGTAAATTGCCATGACCAACCCCGCATCGATTGCTGATACTGACCATAATGCCCTCGCAGACTTGCTTATGAATAATAGTTTGGATCATAGCTCCGACGATATTGATGATTTGACCTCTGATAATTCGAACTATGCCACACTGACCGATGCTCTTGAGCAAACGGTGTTTGAAAGCTTTGATGATGGCTTATATATCGGCATGATGTCGGGCACTAGCTTGGATGGTATGGATGCTGTTATTTGTCAGTTTAATCATGACACGGGCGATACCGAAAATACCAGTAATAAAGAAAACACCCAACCGCCAATGCAGCTGCTGGCGACGTATAGTCAAGATTTTCCGCCACGATTGCGTGAGGTCCTACTGGCATTATGTCAGCCCAATGGTGTGAATCAACTCGTACCAGAGACCGATGAGCCAAATAGCGAATTGGACTGGTTTGGTTGGGCAAGTCGCGAATATGCGGAATTTGCCAGCGAGGTAGTCAATACATTATTACAGCAAGCAAATATCGATGCTGAATCAGTATTAGCGATTGGCTGTCATGGTCAAACGGTACGCCATCGCCCGCAAATGGGTTTTAGCTTGCAATTGGTCGATGCCAATATCATCGCTGAGCGTACAGGTATTAGCGTCGTCAGTGATCTTCGTCGCCGCGACATGGCCGTTGGTGGTCAAGGTGCGCCATTGGTTCCTGCCTTCCACCAAGCACTGTTTGGCGCATCCGATCACACACGCGTGATATTAAATTTGGGCGGTATTGCCAATATAACCGTCTTGCCAGCAGCATCTGAGAATGCAGAAGATAAATTGCAAAATGTCGTCGGCTACGATACGGGACCTGCAAACTTACTATTGGATGCGTGGACAGCATTGCATACTGATAATAGCTATGATGCGAGTGGTGCTTGGGCACAGTCTGGAATCATCATTGAACCGCTATTACAGCAACTGTTGGCACATCCATTTTTTGCTCAATCTCATCCCAAAAGTACGGGCCGCGAAGACTTCAACCTAGCTTGGCTACAAGATGAGCTACAAACATTCGATCAGACTTCTGTCTATACCCGCTACTCATCTGCAGATGTGCAGGCCACTTTGACTGAGCTAACTGCCATCAGTGCAAGCGCCCAGATCAGTACGTTTATAAAAACTGAAGAAAATAGCTCAGTGTATGTCTGCGGTGGCGGTGCATTAAATGACTATTTGATGACGCGTCTACGAGCTCACTTACCCCACTCTACAGTGATGACCACGGATCATTTGGGGCTGGCACCAACATGGGTAGAGGCCGTGGCTTTTGCTTGGTTAGCCAGACAAACACTGATGGGTGAAACTGGTAATTTACCAGCGGTAACTGGTGCCAATAAAGGCGTGGTATTGGGGCAAGTTTGTTTTGCCTGACCAGTTAGATTTTAGTTTACATACGTGCACCTATGTGTTTTATAATAACTTTAAAAACGCCATCCTCTTAGGACCCGTAAGTATAGGACATAACGCATGAGCCAACACAGCACTTCACCTATCGACCAAGCCAACAATGATGACACAAATAATATGACCGCAGCTCCTGTATACAAATCGCGTCAAAAACCCCCTCATTACGAGCGCTCTGATGATACGCGTGTGGTCGTGACAGGTATGGGTGCCATTACCCCGCTTGGTCTGGATGTTGATAGCTCATGGAGCAAGCTACTCAATGGTGACAGTGGTATCTCACCGATTACGCATTTTGATGCAACTGGCTACCGCGCGCAAATCGCAGGTGTGATCAAAGACTTTGAGGCCAAGCAGTACATGAGCGCCAAAGATGCGCGCCGCTATGATGAGTTTATACATTACGGGATTGCAGCGTCCTCTATGGCACTACAGCACGCTGGCCTTATCGATGAAGTCAGTGCTGCTGATGCGCCAGTACAAGGGGTTGACCAAGATCGCTTTGGTATTATCTTGGGTTCAGGTATTGGTGGTATCCAAACCATCGAAAACAGTCGCGATACCCTACACGAAAAAGGGGCCGCCAAAGTCTCACCCTTTATCATCCCAGGCTCTATTGTCAATATGGCAGCAGGACTAGTCGCGATTAAACACAACTTAAAAGGGCCAAATCTTGCGACATCAACGGCCTGTACTACCGCAACTCACGCTATCGGTCTTGCTGCGCGTTTGATCGCCTACGGTGATGCCGATGTCATGCTGGCTGGCGGTAGTGAAAAAGGCTCAAGCCCACTTGGTATAGCGGGCTTTAGCGCGATGCATGCTCTATCTACACGCAACGATGAGCCAACCAAAGCATCACGTCCGTTTGATAAAGGCCGTGACGGTTTTGTACTTGGTGACGGTGCTGGTATGGTCGTCTTAGAAAGCCTTGCTCACGCCAAAGCGCGCGGTGCAACGATATTGGCAGAGCTGGTCGGGTTTGGCATGAGCGATGACGCCAGTCATATTACCGCACCACCAGAAGATGGTAGCGGCGCTGCAAAAGCCATGCGCAATGCCCTCAATGATGCTGGGATTGAACCCGCAAGCGTCGGTTATGTCAATGCGCACGGTACCAGTACACCTGCAGGTGATGTCGCCGAATCAATTGCTATCGAAACCGTGTTTTCGCCAGTGAAAGACAGTATTTTGGTGAGCTCAACCAAATCTATGACAGGACACCTGCTTGGTGCAGCTGGCGGCGTGGAAGCCATATTTACCGTACTTGCCCTACAGCATCAGCACGTGCCACCCACGATTAATCTAGAAGAGGTAGAAGACAACTGCAATCTCGATTACGTGGCCAACCAATCACGTAAAGTCGATAACTTGCAATATGCTGTATCCAACAGCTTCGGCTTTGGCGGTACCAATGGATCCTTGATATTTGCACGCTGGCCTACCAACCACTAATAGCCAAAAGCATATCGTGCGATGCGATACCGCGTTTTTGCATTACCGCGTTGCCGAATTGTCGAATTGTCATTTTGATACGTCTGAACATTGTAACGTTGGTGTCAGTTTGGCTACGTTTGTCCACTTGCAGCCCCTTATCGTACTTGCGTATGATAAGGGGTAATTTTTGGAACATTTATGGAAGATACCATGTCAAGCTACTCATTTTCCCATCAGTTTTATCAGCGCTGGACGTGTGCACCGGATCCAGTACGCGCTGCAATTACCCAAGAGCTAAAAGACATCACCACCCTACTGCAAGCAGATACCGTATTTGAAAGCTTCACTTTTCATACACATGACTTGGATACCCATGTGGACGAGCTGTATGATAACTATAATGCCGAGCAAGCCATCGCTAAGGCAATCATAGACAAGCAAGAACAAGAACGCGCGGCGGCTGAAAAGCAACAGTTAGAAGAAGAACAGAAAAAAGAGGCCGAAGAGACTGCGCGTAAAGCAGAAGCTACGCGACGTGAACAAGCAGAAACGGCTCAAAAAGAACAAGAAAAAAATGAGCAGCGAGCAGCCGACCAAAACAATATCGATGAAAAAGCCATTTCTGATAAAGGCGTCACAGAGAACGATCCTGGTGACAACTCAAAAATCGAAAAGACTGACTCTGAAGTAGCCAATAGTGAGAGTGAAACTAGCGATAATAAAAACGCGGATAGTAAAACTATGAGCGATCAAACTCATGGGCTGGTCAATCATCATATCAAAGACATTAATAATAACACCAGTGCAGCCATCAACTTGGTGTTAGAAGACAGTGAGCTGGATCCGGCGGATCAAACGTTAATTCGTGAGCTTGAAAACCAAATCGACGACTACTTGAGTGAGCAAATGATGCTCATGTCTGAAAATCTGAAATCTTGGCTACGTGCTGAGATGACTCAGCATTTCAGCGAGCAAAATACGTCAGCTACTACTGAAAATGCGGCTAAAAAAAATATTCACTAACGGCAACAATCTCTATTTTCTAAAAAGGCCTGTAGCACAAACATTAAAAAGCCCCGTAAATAATTTACGGGGCTTCTTAGTACTTTTAGTTAATGTTTTGAGCTTGGTATTAAATGGCTTTGGTGCGTTCAGTCAACCACTCAAGGGCGGGACCTTCCACACGATCTTTTAGCTCTGCGAAGACTTGACTATGATAGTCATTTAACCAATCAATCTCGGTTTGATCCAATAATGATGGCTCGATCAGGCGCGTGTCGATTGGGCAGTAAGTGATGGTTTCAAAGTGTAAGAATTGACCAAACTCTGTCTCAGTAGGATTGGCAACTGGTGTATTCACGACCAAGTTCTCAATACGGATACCCCATTTGCCCTCGCGGTACAAACCTGGCTCATTACTTGAAATCATACCGACTTTCATCGCACGCTCTTTTGGTGTACTGGCGCTATAAGCGATCACTTGTGGACCTTCATGTACATTTAAGAAATAACCAACACCGTGACCAGTACCGTGGCCATAGTCCATCTGAGCTTGCCACAATGGTGCGCGGCAAATCGCATCAATCAATGGGGAGGCGATACCATCAGGGAAGTGAGCACGAGCGAGCGCAATATGGGCTTTGAGTACGGTCGTAAAGTCGCGTTTGTGCTCAGCGTTAACTTGTCCAATACCGACCACGCGGGTGATATCTGTCGTACCGTTTTGATACTGAGCGCCTGAGTCAATGAGTAATAAACCACCTTCACCCTCAGCCACATCTAAGTAACTGAACTTCTCTGGCGTTGCGCGGTAATGCGGCAATGCACCATTTTCATTGAAACCAGCGATGGTTGGAAAGCTTGGCGATACATAATGCGGCTGACGGCTACGTACCTCTATCAGCATACTGTCTACATCCAGCTCACTAAGGCGCTCGCCTGCTACTAGACGCTGCTCAAACTCAGAAAAGAACTCAGCTAAAGCCGCGCCGTCTTGACGCATTGCCTCACGTACATGATCGATATCTGAGTCAGACTTGACAGATTTGAGCAGTGTACTCGGTGCCATCTGCTCAATAAAGCCAACATCATCTGCCATTTTGGACAAGGTGCCGACTGCGACTTTACTTGGGTCTAATAGTAATAGATCTTCTGGTGTTAACGAACTCAATGCCTCTTGTACAGCAGAATAATCAGCCAATGTGATACCGCTGTCTTTTAGACTTTGTGCAATATCTTCGCTCACTTTATCGGTATCAACAAATAATGTTGCACTGTCTGTATCAATCAGCATATGTGCTAAGAACACTGGGTTGTAATCAACATCAGCACCGCGCAAGTTCGTCAGCCAAGCGATGTCATCTAAGCTTGAGAGTAGATGATGGGTTGCGCCAGCATCCTTCATGCCTGCGCGTACTGCCGCAAGTTTTGAAGTCGCAGACTGCGCAAGAAACTGCTCATCATGTGCATACAACTTAGCATTAGGCAGTGCTGGACGATCTGTCCAAACGCTCGTCAATACGTCACGTTCAGTGATTAAGGTAATATCATTGGCATCAAATGCATTCAATAGTCGATCTTGCTCAGCGATAGAGAGCACATTGCCATCAACTGCCACACTATCCCCTTCTTGCAAATGATCGGCCAGCCAGTCGATATGATTTGGTTGACCAGGTGCCAGCTTCTCCAAAGTGATACCCGTACCCTCTAGCTGCTCAGCCGCATGTACCCAATAACGGCTATCCGTCCATAGACCAGCAAAATCAGCAGTCACGACAAGCGTCCCTACTGAACCCGTAAACCCTGATAGCCACTGACGGGTTTGCCAATACTCTGGCAAATATTCAGACAGATGTGGATCGGCAGAGGGTACAATGATCGCAGTGAGGTCTTGAGCCACTAACGTTTTGCGTAGCGTATCGATACGCTCTTGGATGATTTGTTTGTTCATGATAGGTGTCCTTATTTATTTTAGATAAATTATTTAAAAATCGAGAGGTGGGTAGCAACTATGAATAGTCGTCTTATTAGATGCCGCTTAATAGTATTGCAGCAGAACATAACTAGATGTTTGGGCAGAATGTAGGCTTTCAATAGCCTAAAAAATATCTCACTGATTAAAATAATAAAACGTGCTGCCAGTTATGGTAACACGTCTTATCATGAGTTATGGACTGATTCTATGGGCATGATAGAGGATTTGCATACACCAATTATCTGTCTTTATTGGCTTACCTCGTCAGCATGCTCGCTTTTTTGCAGCATATTATTGATAGGCTTAGCCAATACCAACAGTATCACGGCAGAGACTACCAAGAAGATCGTCATAGTGGTAAACAAAGTCGGCAAACCTTCGATTTTGTCCGCTGAGACATGACCACCAAAGAATGCCGCAACCAAGTTACCCATCGCAATAGAAGCAAAGAAGAGCCCCATCATCTGACCTTGCATGCCTTTTGGTGCAAGCTTGGTCATTGATGACAGACCTACCGGGCTAAGCGCTAACTCACCAAGGGTTAATAACAGCAGACTCCCCACCAACCATAAAGGCGATGCTAAGCCAGCACCAGGCGCTAAGATACTTTTTGATGCAAAAATCATCAAAGCAAAACCAGCGGCGGCGAGTAGCATACCGAGTGCAAATTTCGCCATACTGCTCGGCTCAAGACCTCGGTTACCCAGCTTGACCCAGATAATACTAACGATAGGCGCCAATATTAAAATAAATAATGGGTTCAACGACTGAAACCAAATGCTTGGTATTTCAAACCCCATAACATTTAGATCCGTATAACGATCAGCAAATAAGTTAAAAGAGGTTGGCTGCTGCTCAAAACTTGACCAAAACAGCGTCGAGCCAATGATTAAAATAAAGCAGATCAGCAAGCGCAGTTTGTCCGTCTTATCCAATCGCGGTGAAATAAACATAATGGCAAAGTAGAGGATGACGACGGCAGCAATGATATAGGTCATATACTCTGCGACCAGCTCAGGGTTGAACGACACCATACCTGTAGAAACTAACAGCACAATGGCGACTAACAGCGCAACAAAACCACCCACCCAGCGGCCGATGTTTTTGTAGCGGTCATTGGAGTGTTCCCACTCGGCATCGATACCTTTGGCTCGCGCAAAACGCGTCAAATTCTTTTGGGCGACAAAACGATAGATAAGCAAGGACACTAGCATCCCCAAACCACCGACGCCAAAGCCGACGTGCCACATACCTTTTTCTTTAAACACACCGACGATAAGTGCAGCCAATAAGGCGCCGATGTTAATACCCATATAAAACAAGGTAAAACCGCCATCACGGCGAGAGTCACCCTTAGGATACAAAGCGCCAACCATCACTGAGATACAGGTCTTAAATAGCCCTGACCCCAAGACGATACAGATCAAACCAACGAAAAATAACGCCATTCCGAACACAGCAGAGAGTGCAATACATAAGTGACCAAGGGCAATCACAATACTACCCCACCACAGTGCACGCTCTTGACCCAGCCAGTTATCTGCAAGCCAACCGCCCGGTACGGCTGCCAAATATAATGAACCAGCAAAAATACCATAGATAGCAGAAGCTGTGACTTCATCGAACCCAAAACCACCACTACTTACTGTTGCTACCATAAATAACACGAGTAGCGGACGGATACTATAGTAAGAGTAACGCTCCCACATCTCAGTAAAAAACAACGAGCGTAATGGCGCAGGATGTCCCATAAAGCCATTGTCTAGTGCTTGCAGCTCAGCCGCACTAGATTCTGATTTTGATTCTGTACTCACAACTTTATTCCTTTAAAGATTATTTTGGTAATGACCAAATGCCTAATTATTCCGATAAGCGGTCATATAGGCGGAACATTGTTTCACTTGGTTATACCCAAGTAAAGAAAAAGTTGGCTAAAAATTACACAAATACCCACAAAAAAGCTCGCTCTCAATCGCTGAGAGCGAGCTTTTTTTCGCTATAAAAAACCGTATTATCAAGGTGATATTACCGTTCGTAAATGCTTTATTTTTAAGTTACTTGCGAGTCACTTTCACTATTTATTTGGATAAACAGTCAGTCACTATATCAGGATTACTGTGCTGCTGTCTCATCAGCGGCGTTACCAGTATCTAAGTCACCATCCGCTTGCTCAGCAGTTAAATCAGCATCGGCAACTGCCGCTTGGCTTACTGTACCAGAAGCGGTCGCTGTACCTGCTTCTGCAGTGACGACTGCACTATCTGCATCTGTCGCTGGTGTAACGGTTGCATCTGCAGCCGTATCAGGTGCTGCTGCATCTACTGGTGCTGTTTCAGCATTTGCTTCAGCTGGGGCAGCAGCGTCTTCGGTAGCAATGGCTTCTGCTTCATCAGCGGCCTCTGATGCTTCCGTTGGCGTAGCCGTGATATGCTCGCCGGCTGGACGCAAAAATGCAGAAATACCAATAAGTAAAACAATACCTAAAAATAAGGCAATGCCACCTAGAGTGTATAACAGCTCTTTTTTTGGATTGTTATTGACGATACCTTCTGACATACCTTATCCACCTTGCACAAAATATTTGAAATATTGACCTATTATATCGCAATTTATACTGATTTGTGAAAACCCTTAAGTATTTAAAGGGTTTATTATCGACAATTTTACTATTCGCTTTTAGCGTTAATGACAGCTATTTACTCAAACTACTAACTATCACTGACTACCATATTCAGCAAATATCAATCTTATTTACCCAAACGTACTGACGTCTTGGGACGCTTACCTAAGTAACTCAGTATCAGCAGCAGCGCCATAATAAACAAAATAGGATATTGACCAAAACGCATAAATGGCGTATTACCAACGCGCGCCTGTATATTACCGCGTAATACGGTGCGCTCAAACTGCGGAGCACGCGCTACGATGCGACCTTTATGATCGATGATAGCTGTCACCCCCGTGTTGGTCGCACGCATAAACCAGCGACCATTTTCGAGCGCGCGCATCTGTACCATTTGCAGATGCTGTAGCGGGCCTGCCGACGTACCGAACCACGCATCGTTTGAGATGGTCAATAAAAAGTCTGTGCCAATCGCGTTTTTGCGCGTGGTATCTGGATACGCGACTTCATAGCAGATAGCTGCACCCAAGTTATGGCCTCGTACACGCAGCGGTGACTGATGATCACTGCCGCGGCTATAGCTCATGATATCTTGGCTGCCTGCCAGATTTGGCAGGATATCAAGCACACCTTCAAACGGAATATATTCACCAAAGGGTACCAGACGTTGTTTTTTATACAAGCCATCTGCCTGAGCCCCTAGCGCAACCACACTATTATAAAACGGCGCATATTTATCTTTACTGGCATCAAATGCTGCTTCGTCCTTATAAGGGATGCCCGTCACCCATGTCGTGTCTGTCTCTTTGGCCATTTTTACCATTTCATTGATAAAACCAACCGCCTCTGTCTGAAACATCGGAATAGATGACTCAGGCCACAGCACAATGTCACGTCCCCACTCGTCACGAGTCAAGGTTGCGTAGATTTTTAGGGTTTCTATTTGATACTCAGTAAGCCATTTTAGATCTTGCGGGATATTGCCCTGAATCAAAGACACGGACAAATCAGGCGTGCCTTTTGGCTTGGTCCATTGCGGATTGATCAGCCATAACGCACAGCTAACCACCAATAAGACAATTGACGGAATCATATAGCCTGCGCGGCGACGTAGTAGCTCAACGACGCTGGCTCCCAATAATACCGCCACAAAAGAAACCGCAAAGACCCCTGCAACAGGCGCCAAGGATGACAACCAATACTGCTCCGTAAACGCGTAACCGACAAACAACCAAGGAAAGCCTGTGAATAGCCACGTTTTCATCCACTCTTGAAGTATCCAGAGCGCAGCAAAAGACAAAGGCTGCTTACCGACCACACGATTAAAAATCAGTGCCAAAAAGCCATGGAACAGCCCCATGCCAAGCCCCATCAGCGCAATCATAATCAGCGCAAGCCATACAGGGGTCGAGCCATAGACATGGATGGAGGTATACAACCAAAACGCACCCACACACCAAAGCCCCGTCCCATAGGCTTGACCGATAACAAAAGCACGGCGTCCTGTCATCTTTGGCATCAATAGCGCATACAAAATAGCGGGCGATACCAAAGCGATGGGCCAAATACCATAAGGCGCCAGTGCAAGTGTGAAAGCCGCCCCTGCCAGCAAAGCGATCAGTACCGTCAGTCCCAGATGTAAGCCTTTTGGCTGTTCAGGGTTCAGGCGTTTTTGTAAATCAACAGTAGACAGACGCATAGCAGTTATCCAAGACCATATTTTTCAAAATTTCACAGCTCAGCACTGAGACAAAACCCAAGCAAAAACTGACTGCATAATGCTTCATGCAGGACCACAAATAAAATCCACCCATGATACCAGTCAAAACCGATTAATGGGTAAATTTGCGTAGCGAAAGTCTCATACCAAAATACAAAAGGCAGATAGCAAAAAACACGATTGTTCATCGTGTTTTTTATTGGGCTTGCTAAGAATGTTTTATCACTAATTACTGATTATGGGAATACAAGCAAATTAATGGCTGCCTATCAGTATCTGCTGGTCTCCATTGGTTTTGGTAAGCTCTAGATTTTGGATAAATCGTCCTTCCACATCAGTGATGGTGATTTGCCAATCATCTATCACCACGCTCTCACCCTCCAAATCACCAACGAAACCGAGTGCTTGCATGACCAGACCGCCCATGGTATCGACATCAGTATCATCAAAACGACTGCCAAGCTCATCATTACAGTCCTCAATCACCGTAGATGCTTGGACACGCCATGTGTTTGGCTTTTCGGGATCAGCGACGATATTATTAATATCGCTGTCTTCATCAAAATCATCATGCTCATCAACGATGTCACCAACGATTTCCTCTAACAAGTCTTCCATGGTAACGACACCACCAAAGTTGCCAAACTCATCGACAACGATCGCCATATGCACTTGCGTGCGCTGCAATGAGCGCAGCAGGGTATCAGAACGAGCTGTTTCACTGATATATAGTGGCTGACGCACCAAGTCTTTTAGACGTTTGCTATCGATTTTGTCTTCTTGGTTGCGTACCATGTGCACCAAAATAGGAATCAAATCTTTTGCCAATAGGATGCCAATAACGGCATCATCATCTTGACTGTCAAAAACAGGATAGCGCGAGTGCGTCGTATCAAGAATGATGTCCATCACTTCGTCAAGGCTAGTACTTTCGTGCAGACCAATTACTTGCGGTCGCGGTGTCATGATCTCGCGCACTTGTGTCGCCGGCAGATCGAGCACGCCTTCTAACATATCGACCGTATCGGGCTCTAAAAACTGGCGCGAGTCTTGTACCAGACGAATCAATTCATCACGGGTTTCGGGGGCGGTCGATAGCCAGCGTTTTAAGCCGCGCATCGACCAACTACTCGGGCTGGGAGTGTCGT
>Ga0098065_1000442_pt1 | contig 19708 bp, 17 predicted proteins | sample 25_taG_FD_75062 | JGI IMG/M metagenome (GOLD analysis project Ga0098065, IMG submission 75062) | Marine viral communities from Cariaco Basin, Caribbean Sea - 25_WHOI_OMZ | ecosystem: Environmental > Aquatic > Marine > Oceanic | place: Caribbean Sea: Cariaco Basin | collected 2014-11-08 | reverse complement strand
TTATGGGAGTCGCTAAGACAGTCGCTAAGGCGCGCTCACGAGTACTTAACCATTGATCGACGATGCAAGGGTGGGTAATAAGATAGGGTGCCATGCCTAAACCGGTGGCATTGCCAACGCCCAAATAGCGTTTAAGCTGGGGATGTAAGCTGACGGCTTGATCGCCACCGCGCTGCTGCGCCAGATAGTCTACCCAGTCCACGCTAAACTGTTTGAGCAGATAGACCGCACACATTTGCACGCTAAAGGACTGACCAAAGTCCGCATCATCTTTGAGCGGGGTAAAGTCATAGATACCAAATTTGCCATTGCCATAGACCGCCGTGGTGCGCAGAATATAACCGACTTGCGCTAAGACTTCTGGGTCAGGCTGCTGCCCTTGCGCTAAGCTACTAACGATATGGTCAAACACCCGCACGCTTTTATTCGCCCGCGCTAGCACCATCACCATATTGGAGTTGCGACCCGCTTCTTGTAGCGGCACATTATCTTGCAGTTGTTGTAGCAGCTCCTCGTGGACTTCACCATAAACTAGGCAAAAGGTCACGTCCCATTTTTGTGCGATGACCCGGTCGTTACGCTCGTCATCGGCGATCTCATTGCAGAATACCACCAGATGGTAGATAGCGTTAGGGGTGGTTAAGCGGTAGATGACATGACCAAAACCTTCGGGCGAGAGGGCCCAGACGTGCTTGGTTAATTGCCAAGACTCCCTATCAATTTTTCGCAACAGTCGGCGCACAAAACTTAAGCGAGTCTGGTGCATGGCGCCCAGTCTTTCAGGCTGCATGACCACGTTTGGAGAGCGGCAGAGGGCATCTGTAGCAGTAATCTGCGAGTCATGAGACCAAGGTTGGGATAGGAGTTGGGCTGGGGGCAGCGTGGCAGATAGCGGAGTATTAAGGTTTTGAGTATTCATGGCAAACTACCTTGTTAAGCGTAATGACCCTGATCCTTGGGTCATTACCGAGCATAATTTTAATGGGTTTTTTAATGTATTACTGTTATAAGTTTTGTTCGTCGGCCATTTGCCTAGCAATCTGCGGGCCATTCCACAAGGAGGGCAATAGGATTAGCGAAACAGGCACCGCGGTGATGACAATAAAGGACTGGAGTGCCGTAACCCCACCGGAGCCAAGCGAGATAAGTACGATAGCCGTAACCCCCATCATGACGCCCCAAAAGGTACGAATCATGGCATTGGGCTCAGATTCACCGCTGATAACCACACTGATGGTGTAAGTCATAGAGTCGCCGGTGGTCACGATAAAGATCGTGGTCAAAATGATAAATAAGACTGAAGTTAATAGCGGGAAAGGCAGCTGCTGAGTGACGGCGAGTAAGGCGCCCGGTAAGTTGAATCCTTCAAAAGCTTGACTGACACTGCCCGGGTTAGCGATTTCAAAGGCAAGACCTGAACCCCCAACGATAGTGAACCAAAAGCAAGTGACTAGCGGTGCAACGATACTAACGGTGACAATCAGTTGGCGGATAGTGCGGCCACGAGAGATACGGGCGATAAAGATAGACATCATCGGGCCGTAACCCAAAAACCAGCCCCAGAAAAATACAGTCCACCAACTAAGCCAGCCTTCATCACCACGGAAAGTCGCCATCGGGATAAAGTTATCTATCATAGTGCCCATACCTTGGATATAGCCATTAATGATAAAGTTAGTGGGGCCAAAGATAAGGATATAGACCATTAAAGCTACAGCCAAGATGACGTTAAAACGGCTGAGTAATTGCATGCCGCGATTAAGGCCACTGATCGCTGAGAGGGTATATAAGGCGATAGCAAATAAGACGATGATAAGCTGGGTGGTAAAGCCATCAGGGATGCCAAAGAGGGCGTTTAGCGCATAGCTCACTTGTAGTCCCAAAAAGCCAATAGGACCAATCGTACCCGCAGCGACAGCGATGATACAGCAAGCATCAATAAGCGCACCGGTATGACCTGTCAAAGCACGTTCGCCAAGCACAGGGTAGAGCAAAGTGCGGGGTTTTAGCGGCAAGCCTTTGTCATAGTGTAAATGCATGACTACGATGGAGGTTAAGCTACCGACGATGGCCCAAGCTAGGAATCCCCAGTGCATAAAAGACTGCGATAAGGCATTGAAGGCGGCTTGTTGTGGGTCGCTTTGCACGCCATACAAAGGCGGCGCTGTGACGAAGTGAGCGATGGGTTCAGCGGCTGCCCAAAAGACTCCGCCACCAGCGAGTAGGGTACAAAATAAGATGGCCATCCATTTAAAATTGTCCATTTCTGGAGCGGCAAGGTTGCCCAATACGACCCGTCCCGTGCGGCCAGCAGCTAGCAAAAGCCCTATCACGAAAGTAGCGAGCAATAAGATTTGCCAATAAGGGCCAAAGATTTTCACCGACCAAGCAAAGCCTGTGTCCACTAAACTGGCTAGGAGCTTTTCATTAAAGATCGCCATAAGTACAAATATGGCAATAAAACCACCGCTATACCAAAGCGCAGGGTTTTTAAGCCCCAAGGCATCTGTAGCGCTAGCGTCAGTAGGCTGGGCAGGGCTGGTAGTAGTAATGGGCTGAACATTGACTTCATTAATAGGTGGCATGGTTTTGCTCCCTGAAAGAACCATAGGGTCAAACCCAGCGAAGCTTAACTACTAGAGTCGCGGGTATGGACCTCGGCTTCCTTGCCGATAAGTGGAAGTTTAAAGCGCTGATAGCGCTGACAGAACCTAGCTTTAAGATAGGCTAAAACTAAGCAAGACTTAGTTAGGCATCGGCGCTAATTGGCATAAGGTTATGAGCTTGATTAAGCTCAGTCATAGGGGTCAGCGATTGTTGTAAAAAATCTACCCAATTGCCGCCAATAATTTGACCGGCTTCAGCATCTGAAAAGCCCGTCTTTAACAGTCCGTTATAAATGTTTTCCATCCCTGACTTGCCCGCAAACCAAGGGAGCGAGTCCGGCCAACCAGCGTTACTGGCTGAGCCTTCACCATAATCCATGTCTTTGGACCAGCGACCATTACGCATCCATTCGAGGACGGCGGTCGGCTGATTCAGACACAAGTCACTACCAATACCTAAGTGCTGCACACCTACCATGTCGGCGGTGCGGGCTACCATGCTGCAGAAATCTTCTAGGCGGCAGTCGCTACCATTGGGCAGATGAAAAGGATAGAGACTAAAGCCGAGCAAGCCGCCTTTGGCGCACAGAGCTTTGATCACGGTGTCTGATTTATTGCGCAGTGCATCGTGAGCAAAGGTAGGGTTGGCATGGCTGATACAGATAGGGCGCTCGGATAGTTCGATGGCCTCTAGCGTGGAGCGCTCAGCGCTATGAGACATATCGATGATCATGCCCACGCGGTTCATTTCACGGATGACCTGCCGACCAAAACGGGTGATACCGGTGTCATTTTGCTCATAACAGCCGGTAGCCAGTAGACTTTGGTTGTTATAAGTGAGCTGCATGATGAGCAATCCTTGTCGGCGCATCACGCTAACTAGGCCGATTTCATCATCGATGGGTGAGCAATTCTGTGCGCCAAATAAGATCCCCACTTTGCCTTGAGCTTTGGCCTGTGCGATATCAGCTACCGAATATACGGGCATGATAATATCGGCGTTGCGCTCAAAGCGAGCATCCCACTCAGCAAAGCGCGTCAAGGTGGCGCGGGCGTCTTCGTGGTAGACCAAGGTGGCGTGGACGGCGTGGATACCACTGGCTTGCAGCATTAAGAAATACTCGCGTGTCCAGTTGCTATACTGCAATCCATCAATGACGGTGTGCTGCTGATACATAATATGTCCCTATAGGCCGTTGCCGGCCACATCCTGATTGTCTTTAACTCACGGTCTTTAACTGACGGTCTAGCCAATAGCCTAATAAGCGCGTTGATACGTAGTTTTGACGACCGTGTAAAATTCTTTGGCGTACTGACCTTGCTCGCGCGGGCCAAAGCTCGATGACTTACGACCGCCGAACGGCACGTGATAATCGGTTCCTGCTGTAGCAAGGTTGACCATCGTACAGCCGGCTTGGACTTGCTCTTTAAACAAAGCACTGTTGCGCAAGCTCTGGGTGATGATGCCGCCGGTCAAACCAAAACGAGTCGCATTGGTTAAGGCGATGGCCTCTTCGATATCATCTTCAATACGGATGACGCAGGCGAGCGGGGCAAACACTTCTTCTTGGTTAATATCCCAGTCGTTTTGCGTATCGACGAATAGGGTAGGAGCCATGTAGTAGCCTTCATGGGGCATGTCGAGGCGCTCGCCACCATGAGCAAGTGTCGCACCCAACGCTTTGGCACGGTCAATCCACTGTAGGTTGGCAGCCAGTTGTTTGTCATCGACGACCGGTCCCATAAAGATACCGTCCTCTAATGCGTGCCCAACTTTTAGGCCTTTCATACGCTCTGTAAGCAGCTCAACGTATTCATCATAGATGCTGTCCATGACCAGTAAGCGCGAGGAGGCAGTACATTTCTGTCCAGCACCTGAAAAAGAGCCTGCTATAGTGGCCTGGATAGCGATTTCTAAATCGGCGTCGTTGGCGATGACTAGAGCATTTTTACTGCCCATCTCAAGCTGGCAGCGTACAAAGTTAGGCGCTGTTGCGGCAGCGACTTTGCGACCCGTAGGCACCGAGCCGGTAAAGCTAACCGCGTCTATATCTGGCGAGTTAATCAAAGCATCACCGACGCTACTGCCACTGCCCAATACCAAGTTAAACGTACCCGGTGGCAGACCATGACGATGAATGATTTCGGTCATGGCGACAGCGCTGGCCGGGGTGAGGTTTGCTGGCTTCCAGATGACACTGTTGCCAAAAGCGAGTGCGGGAGCAATCTTCCAAACGGCAGTGGCGGTAGGGAAGTTCCATGGGGAAATAATCGCCACAACACCAACCGCTTCACGGGTCACTTCGACCTTAACGCCGGCTCTTACTGAGTCTGCGAGATCGCCCATTTGGCGCAATACTTCAGCGGCAAAATAATGAAAAAACTGACCTGCACGATAGATTTCACCGCGCCCTTCAGCAAAGGGCTTGCCTTCTTCACGAGACAATAGACGGCCAAGCTCATCACAGCGAGCGATCATTTCATCCCCGATAGCCTGCAAGATGGCTTGCTTGCGCTCCATAGGCGTCCGCTCCCACAGCGGTTGTGCTTGACGGGCCGCTGCTATGGCTTCTTGCACATGCTCAGCATTGCCTTGCGCATACTCGCCAATGATTTCGCTGATGTCAGAGGGGTTAATGTTGGTCACAGTGTGGTCGCCTGTGCGCCATTCGCCATTGATATAGAGGGCGTTTTCAGTAGGGTGCATGGTCATAAAAAGTCCTATTGCTAAAAGTGAATTAAAATAAATCAAAGACTGTTAAAAAATAAAATGAGAGGCTGTTAAAAATGAAATAAAAAGTTATTTGCGAAAAGTTTATTGCCTAGTTTTGCTTATTGGCTGGTTGCTGACTTAAGGCGTGGCCGTCGCAGCATAGACTACAAACTCTACCAACATTTCTTCGCGGGCGAGCCCAGCCACTACCATAGCAGCACGATTGGGATACGGCGGTGTGAAATATTCGGCATAAACTTGGTTGACTGTAGTTAGGTAGCTGCGATCCGTAACATAGATTAAGACTTGCAGCACCGAATCCATATCTTCGCCTGCGCAAGCTAGTGTGTGTTTTAGATTTTCGAAAGTCTGCCGCGTTTGTGGCTCGATACCACCTGCGACCACACTGCCGGTCTCATCGATAGGAATCTGTGCGGTGTAAAGCGTCCCTTGGCTGGTCACTGCCCATTCTAAAGGGGCCTTGGAAGCATAAAGAGAGGTCTTCACGGGGGTCTTTTTTGGGGTTGTGTTGCTCATGGGGCCATCCTGATTATATTATTACCTCGTCCATCCTTGCTATTAGCGTCAATATTAATAGAAGTGCTTGAGGATTACCCTGTATGCTACGCCACAGTAAGTGATAAATCTAACAAGTTATATTTTAATTATGATAGATTTTATCTATCGGTTGCTGCGGGATAACAGCGCTATCTAAGCCAGATAAAAGAGAGACTTATGAATATAAAACTACAGCAATTGCGGCATTTTTTACTGGTGGTAGCAGAAGGGGGCTTTCGAGCAGCATCGACTAAAGCCAATCGCTCACAGGCGTCTTTGTCTTCATCTATTAAGGCTTTAGAGGAAGCTTTAGGGCAGCGTTTATTTGAGCGCGGCAATAAGGCGACACTGACTCCTTTTGGCGAGGTATGCCTGGTAAAAATCCAGCAGTTTATGACCTCTTATGAGATATTAGAGACCGATTTAAAGGCGGCTGCCATTGGTGAGCAGGGTAAGGTGCGTATTGCTAGCGTGCCTTCACTGGCGACTAAGCTGATACCGAATGTCTTAGCCGAATACTCTAAACGCTATCCCAATGTCGAGGTCAGTTTGGTCGATGACAGTTCCGTTGGCGTTACTAGGCGGCTGCTGGCAGGAGAGGTAGATATTGCGCTCGGCAACTATACGTCAGTAGCTTCGGCTGAGATAGACTTTCGCTATTTGCTGTCCGATCCCGTAGGTGTGGTTTGCACTATCGATCATCCTTTGGCTCAATTTGCCAATGGGGTGACTTGGCAAGATTTAGTAGCGCAGCCTTTTATCTATAATGGGACTTGTCGTCTATTGGAGGGCACAGCGGCACAAGAGCTGAATCAGAAACCAAGATATGTCGTAGAAAATATTACCTCGCTGTTTTCTTTGCTCAAGCACGGGTTGGGTATCACCACGCTGCCTAAATTGGCTTTTCCGGCCCATGAGCCCACCTTGGTTTGGCTGTCTCTACTAGAGCCTGCATTACAACGGAAAATTGGGATATTCAGCAATGCGGGAAAAAGTATCTCGCCACAAGCACAGGCTTTCTCTGACTTGTGTGTGGATTATGTGCAAGGCATTACTGAAAATGCTCAGCCGTAAGCGGGCAACTAAAAATAAATACCTAATAATATACAAAATTATATAATATTTAATGTTATAATGATTTATAATCATCTACACTGTGATTGAACGGGTGCTTTCGCTTTCTTATAAATTGGCTTTCTTATAAAGCGCTTGCTGATTAAGATAGCGCTCACCGTGTTCATAGCTCCAAAGGAAAATTTATCATGACTTTGTCTACCTTAGATGTGACAGCGCCTGCCGCCGAAATTGACTTCGACCAACTCAAAGCTGCCGCGACAGATGCCTCGAATTTATTGAAATTGCTATCGCATCCCGATCGCTTACTACTCCTATGCCAACTGGTGCAGGGCGAGGCTTGTGTGCAAGATTTAGAGACGTTAACCGGCATTAAGCAGCCGAGTTTGTCGCAGCAATTGGGCAAACTGCGCGATAACGATTTAGTGGCCACTCGCCGTGAAGGCCGGCAGATTTATTACAGCATTGCTAGCGAGGATGCTATGGCTGTGATGGAAGTGCTTTATCAGCGCTTTTGTGTTCCTGCCAAAGACGCTTAATAGCTGGTTTTAAGGGTCGTCTGAAGAGTCTTTGGTAACCTGCCAAAGTCAGTCATTAGCTTAGCTGCTCAGAGCTAACCTCTGTGAGTGGTTAAGTCTTACCTCACGCTTTTATCACCATAATTATTATGATTTTACGCTCTATTAGGAGGGCGCATGGATACTTGGATAGATTTTGCAAATTTTACGCCGGGTAGTGCCTTGCTTGGCGGTGCCTTAATTGGTCTAGCAGCGGCTATTCTTATCATCGGTATTGGCCGTATCCTCGGCATAAGCGGCATCACTAGCAACATGCTTAAGCAACTGCCCAAACTCAGCTGGCAGTTGGCCTTTATTTTGGGGATGGCGCTAGCGACTTGGGGCTATTCTCTAATAGTTGGTTTTCCAGAATTCACCATTGATCAGCCCGTTTGGCGCATTATCTTAGCCGGTCTTTTAGTAGGTTTCGGTACTCGTCTTGGCTCAGGTTGTACCAGTGGTCATGGGGTTTGTGGTATCTCGCGGTTATCGACGCGCTCAATGGCGGCGACAGTTACTTTTATGATTGGTGGTGTCGCGACGGCCTCGCTATTTGCCCTGTTATAAGACCTTAGGAGACTTACTATGAATCAGACAATGACCCTCATTATTAGCATTATCGGTGGGATAGTATTTGGCATCGGTCTTATTATCGCGCAGATGGTAGACCCGAATAAAGTGGTGGCATTCCTACGGGTATTTGACCGTTGGGACCCGTCGCTAGGATTGGTGATGGGAGCGGCGATTGCGGTGGCCATGCCTGCGTTCTTTTACGTCAAGCACCGTATCCGTAATAATCAAGCCGCCATCAACGGTGATGATATTGAGCTGCCCACCGCTAGCCAAATTACCCCGAAATTAATCATCGGCAGTATGTTATTCGGTATCGGTTGGGGCATGTTGGGCTTTTGCCCGGCACCAGCATTAGTCACTGCATTAGCAGGCTACTCTGAGGCGATATTATTCCTCGCAGCCATGCTAGTCGGCTATTGGGTACATGCTAAGACGGTAAAGAGTTAAGTTTAGCCTAGAGACATCTTACCCAACCCCTCTCCGACGAAGAGAGGGCTGCAAAACTAGAATCGCTATTGGTACTTACTGATAGCGATTTTTTTGTGCATGATAAGTTAGGAGTATACGTAGCGTGGGTGCAACCACGTGTTGAGAAAATATGCTGATGCAGCGTGTGGTTAGCGAAGCATAACTCACGGAAAAAGTAGGAGTCATGCTGGACTAAAGTGCCAGCCTATATTTAACGTATATTAAAATACAGGTACCCCTCCTTTTCCAAAGGAGGGGCTAGGGAAGGATTTGAAAGGAAAGTTAATCTTAATATTATAAAAATAAATAAATAGGAATTAATAAACTAAATAAAATGTCATTAAAAATAAATAGGTGGGCAATAGAATTAGATCAATATTCAAATAAAAAATAAAAATAATATTGACATTTAATTTTAAACGTTTATTATTACCGCACTTACTCATTAACCACTCGCGCCATCAGGCTAGGTTAATGACTCATCACAACTCGCTTGCTTATCTTTATAAGCCCAGCCATAACCGACGGAGGAATCACTATGTCCTATCTAAATAGCAAGACGTTTTTAAAGATTGAACAAGACACGATGATGACCTCGGTAAGGTTTGGCTAAGCAGCTGCTATGATTTCGGTACTCTATACCGTTTAAGCCCATAGCCCCTCGTAATAATACTTTATCCCTATCTAAGTCAACTCTTGAGACGCTAACACCCAGTATGCTGTGCTAAGTCACTTTAGTGCGCAAATATTGTTATGCCCATGTACATAAGTGCTTATGCGCGTGACTGGTGTTGATCTCACTATATCTTGTCGATGCCTGCAATCCTCCCAATGTCTGTCTGTACAGCTTTTATAACGGCTGTCACGACTTATGGGCTGCGATTAGCCTTGCCATCTTTTAAAAACATCTTCCCCTATAAAAATTAGCTAAGTTTTATTAAATCCTATAATTGGGATGAATAAAATCACGGTATTTTTACGCATAAATTTTATTAAAATCCTATTTAATTTTTTAATTAGATGGCATGGGTAACTATTGCATAAATTTAATAAAGGATAGGTTTAAAAAAATATCGTATAAAATTCAAATAATATTGAGAAACAACTCATGAGCATTCAACTCACTTTAAATACTAGCGGTAAACATGGTGTACCAGTCAAGATATATACCACCGATGTGGAGCAAGGCGCTATTCAGCAACTGCGCAATATGGCCCAGTTAGAGTTTGTCCACTCGCACATTGCAGTGATGCCCGATGTGCATGTTGGCAAAGGCGCAACTGTGGGCAGCGTGATTCCTACTAAGTCAGCGATTATCCCAGCAGCCGTTGGCGTTGATATCGGCTGCGGTATGAACGCCGTGCGCTTATCACTGACCGCGAGCGATCTACCTGACAGTCTTAAGTCGCTAAGATTAGCGGTCGAGCAGCAAGTGCCGGTCGGCTTTAATATGCACAAGCAAATCCAAGCCAAGATGTCCACGCTAGATCCCTTAGCGAAACGATTGAAACCAATCACCGATAAGCATCCTGGCCTTATCAAAATGCTCAGAGGGTTTGAGCGTACATGGGCTAAGCAGCTCGGCACCCTCGGCGGCGGCAATCATTTTATCGAGCTTTGCCTCGATGAAAATAACGATGTCTGGGTCATGCTGCATTCTGGCAGTCGCGGTCTAGGCAATTGCATCGGCCAGTATTTTATCAATCTGGCCAAAAAGGAACGCCAATCGCGCTTCGGTCATGTGCCCGATAGAGACTTGTCTTATTTCGCAGAAGGCTCAGACAGCTTTGCCGATTACGTTGAGGCGGTCGAATGGGCGCAGGACTATGCGATGGAAAACCGCAAAGAGATGATGCGTCTCGTCATCAAGGCGTTGCAAGCGCCGCAAGCTGGACTGCCACGTTTCCAATTGACTAAAGAAGCAATCAATTGCCATCACAACTATGTCAATGAAGAGGTCCACTTTGGTGAGCAAGTCTTTGTCACCCGCAAAGGCGCGATTAGTGCTTACGCCGGAGAGCTGGGCATCATCCCCGGCTCAATGGGCGCAAAATCCTTTATCGTCCGCGGTTTAGGCGATGCGCAATCGTTCTGCTCGTGTTCACATGGGGCGGGGCGCAAGATGAGCCGTGGTAAGGCCATGCGCGCTTTCACCATCGATGAGCTGAAGGCACAAACCGAAGGCGTCGAATGTCGTAAGGACAAAGGCGTGATAGACGAAATTCCGGGGGCTTATAAAGACATCGACGAGGTGATGGCCAACCAATCCGACTTGGTGGAAGTGGTGCATACCCTTAAGCAGGTTATGTGCATTAAGGGCTAAGGAATCTCTCCCTAACTCTCACTTTTAAAAGGGAGAGGACGAATCTTGCTTAATCTAAAAAATGCGACTCCCTCCTTTCCTAAAGGAGGGCTGGGGTGGATTTAAGATTTTTAGCCTTAACATCCCAGTCCTGTAGAGATTATGAAATATGCGGGTCATAAGTAGGCGTTCTTTAATGACTATCCGCGCCTCTTCCAGAGGCAACAGCAAGAGCGAAAGCCAAGATGGTAAGCCATGCGAATAGATAAAAATTGGTGAGTAGGCTGGGCATTTTGCCCAGCAGATTCACAGTTCTAACCGAAGCTGGGCTAAAGCCACAGCCTACGCTTAGTACGTTTTGATTAAACACAAAATGATCAAATTAGGAGAATAAAAATGTCATTAAATAAATCCAATAACAAGCTAACTCAACCAAATAATGATTCAGCAGCTAGGCTACAAGCCAGTTGCTGACAGATAAATAAGTAGGAAGACTCAATGAGTTTAAAAGACACGTTAAAACAAGCCAAAAAGCTAGAGCGCGAGATGGCAGATGGGACATTATCGTCATCACTTGGCGCAGTCAAACCGCGCAACTATCTGGCGCTCAACCCGCTACTGAAAAAAGGCGGTATTCACGAAAAAGAAGACGTGACCATCGCTCGCAAAAAGCGCCGCCGTGAGACTAAGCAAAGTTTGCGGCAGACCGATTGGTTGTCAAATCTATAGTTGGTTTTGACTCCACCTCAATTAGAGTTTGCTTTAAAGCCCTCTCCTCGTAGGAGAGGGTTTGGGTGAGGTTGGCTCTACATCTTATAACGAACTTTGCAGGATCCGTAGGGTGCGTTCCACGCACCAGAAAATGTAGCAAATTTATTATACAAACAAAGTTTAAAGAGTAATGACCGTAGCGTGTGGTTAGCGAAGCGTAACCCACGGAATTATTAATATTTAAAACCGTGGGTTGCAACCACGCTACGTCTCTATATTAAACTCTGTAATATAATAGGGTGCGCCGAGCGCACCCTACCGTTCTTCAGGAAACGATAAATGCAAATCAATATAAAACACAGTCCGACAGAAACTGATATTCAGCGAGTTTGCACACAACTTATTAATCACAATCTACCCTTTATCCAAGACAGTTATGATGAGCGCATCGTGCTCGATATCTTTGATAGGGATAGCGATAGAGATATGAAAACTGATGCTAATAATGAGGGTCAGTTTTTAGCGGGTTTGGTAGCGAGAATCCGTGGCGCCTGGCTTGAGATAGAGTACCTGTCGGTCGCCGATAGTCTACGAGAGCAGGGGATTGGCAGTCAGTTGATGCGTAAAGCAGAAACCATTGCTTGCAAGCACGGTTGTAGGTTTGGCTATGTAAAGACCTTTAGCTTCCAAGCGCAACCCTTTTATGAGAAGTTAGGCTATCAAGTCGCTTATACCCTTGAGGATTACCCAGATATTGGCTTTCAAACGCATCATATGCAGAAAGTATTGCCGGTTAAAATATGAGTGTTTCGCAGAGGTAAGATTTGTTTTATGATTCCGTGGGTTGGCACCCACGCTACGCTTCTATATAAAACTCTGCAATATACAAGGGTGCGCCGAGCGCACCCTACCGTCGGTACAAAATGCAGCCACCAACTATTTATTATCATCACCCTGTCGCTATAACCGTCGTCCGTGCTAGTATTCAAACACCAATTTTTCGATAGTGTATTAACTATCCCTTTTAGGAGCAAAGTATGCCCAGCGTAAATCAATATTTTGATAATAAAGTCACTTCAATTGCCTTCCAAACCGCCACTTTACCCGCTACCGTGGGTGTGATGGAAATTGGCGAATACGAGTTTGGCACTAGCGAATTTGAAACCATGACTGTTGTGAGCGGTGCCTTAACCGTCAAGCTGCCAGAGTCAGACTCTTGGGAAACTTTCGAAGCAGGTCAAAGCTTCACCATCGAAGCCAACCAAAAATTCGGCGTAAAAGTAGCCGTTGAAACCGCCTATTTATGCACTTACGGTAAGTAATACAGACCGCCATTAGATTAGGTCTGCACTGTAATAGTGGGCGCGTACAGTTAAACGTAAAGTAAACGCTAGGGCGAAAGTCTTAGCGTTTTTTTTTGGAATAAAATTTATGGTAAGTTGCAGTAGACAAAGTAAGGTTTGAGCCAGTAGGGTTATAGTTTAATAAACACCAAAATATTTCTTAATAGCAGTTACAAGGGCTAACCATTTTGCTATGGCAATCCTCTGTTATAAATTAGCAAAACTACCTAGACTCTAGCAATCACATTGCTTTAAAAATAATAATTAACCAGCTATTAGCGACTATATGGAACCCTGCTATGCCAACCTCTGAAACTGAATCATTAGATTTGCGTCATGACTACGAAGCCCTCGCCAAACGTGCCAAACTTCGCTACGTCAGTGATGTAGAGCCGGGGTTTTCCCGTAAGCGTCATGGCAAAGGTTTTACCTATAAAGACGAGCTGGGCAAAACTATTAAAGATAAGAAATTACGCCAACGCTTTGAGATGTTGGTGATTCCACCGATGTGGTCCGAGGTTTGGATTTGTCGTTTTGAGGACGGTCATTTGCAATCTACAGGCCGCGATGATAAGAGCCGCAAACAGTATCTATATCACGAGCTGTGGAATACAGTGCGCGATCAAGCGAAGTTTGATGCGGTCATTGGTTTTGGCGAAAATTTACCTACTTTGCGCGCCCAGTTAGAAGAGGATTTAGAGAGTGAGCAGTTATCGCGCAATAATGTTTTAGCAGCCGTGGTTAAGTTGTTAGAGACGACCTTAATTCGTATTGGTAACGACCGTTATGCCAAGCAAAATCACAGCTATGGTTTAAGCACGTTACGCAGCAAGCATGTGAGCCATACGGAGGAAGGGCTAGCTTTTGATTTCGTAGGTAAGAGTGCCAAAACGCATCATATCGAACTGCAAGATGAAAGGTTAATCGATATTATTCATGCTTGCTCTGATTTGCCGGGCTATCGTATTTTTAAATACATTGATGAAGAGGGTGATAAGCAAATCGTTGATAGCAGTGATGTGAACGATTATTTACGCCAACATACCGGGCATGAATATAGCGCCAAAGATTTTCGCACTTGGATGGCTTCCGTCTTAGCAGCGAGTTATCTTTATGAGAATGCGGATGACGAAATCTTAGCTAGCGAGCCGGATAGTAAGGCGCGGCAGCAATGCGTGACCGATATGGTGAAGGCGGTTGCAGAAAAGTTAGGCAATACGCCGACCGTATGCCGTGAGTCTTATATCCATCCCCAAGTTATCGCTGCTTTTCTAGAGGGCAAATTTATCGAGCCTTATAAGCAAGCTCGCCGTGGTCGCTGCCGAGCCCATCAACATGTCGATGAAAAAGCCCTATTAGCCTTTTTGAAGGCCAAAGCAAGCTAAGCGGATTTAGCTATAAATCATTGTAAAATAAGCCAGTTATATAGATCTGTTAATTTAAATGATACGATATGTATTGAAATAAATGATGAAATAAGTTATTAATACGGGTATAGGATTTTACTTATCATCATTAGCTAAAGGAATAGCCAGCATGACCTCTACTACCAGCAATCCCTCTGAAAATGACACCTCTATCCAAGCTTACAGCGATTATTATCAGAAGTTTGATAAAGACACCTTGATGCAAGATATCTTTGGCAGCGAGCTGGATGACAGTCGCAATGCTTATTTAGCTTGTTGTGGTCGCCACGTCCGTAACGGGAAGGGCGATAAAGTTGCTTTAGTGCATGAAGATACTAATGGTAAAGTCACTAGTCTGACCTTTAATGAGTTGGCTGAACAAAGCGCTCAAGTGGCCAATTTACTCAAATCTTACGGCGTAAAAGCAGGCGATAGAGTCGCCACTATGCTGCCGCGTACTCCTGAACTATTGACCGTGGTACTAGCCACGTGGCGTCTAGGTGCGATTTATCAGCCTTTATTTACCGCTTTTGGCGTAGAGTCTATCGAGTATCGCTTAGAAAAAGCACAGACCAAAGTGGTCTTTACCAACCCTGATAACCGTCATAAATTCGAAGAAGTACAGACCCCAACTAAGATGGTATTGGTGACCAACGACGCTGAACGTAATAAAGGTGAGGGCGACTCACAGAATAAGTGGGGCGACGATGACTATCATGACCTAGTGGCGCAGCAAGCCACAGAGTGTGAGCCAGTATTATTATCGGAAGACGATGCTTTCTTGCAGATGTTTACCTCAGGTACCGTAGGCAAGTCAAAAGGGGTTAGCGTGCCATTATCTGCGCTGCCTGCTTTCTATCTGTATATGCGTTTTGCTATCGGCCTACAAGAAGAAGATACCTATTGGAATATGGCAGATCCTGGCTGGGCTTATGGCTTGTATTACGCTATCACCGGTCCGTTACTATTGGGCTCGACGACCTATTTTAATGAAGCCGGTTTTGATGCCCAAAACGTTTTTGATTTCTTAGTCCGTCATAAAATCACCAATTTAGCATCGTCACCAACCGCTTTCCGGATGATGAAGTCGAGCGGTCTTTTTGAGGGCAATAGCGACCAGCTATTCTTACGCGTAGCCAACTCGGCGGGCGAGACCTTAAATACTGAAGTGGTCGGTTGGGTTACTGACAATCTTGGTTGCCGTGTTTGCGATCAATACGGGCAGACTGAGACCGGTATGACTTGTTGTGTGCACCATTCTTTAAGCCATGAAGCGCCTACTGGTTCGATGGGTATGCCACTACCAGGCCATACGCTGGCTATTTTAGATGATGATATGCAAGAAGTAGCGGATGGCGAGCAAGGCCAGTTGGCTATCGTAGTTAGTCAATCGCCGACCTTCTATTTTAATGGCTACAGTTGGAATGAAAAAGATGCCTTCCACGGAGATTATTACCTAACGGGTGATGTGGTAGAACGCCACAGCGATGGCACGTATTGGTATGCAGGTCGTGATGACGATATCATTACTACCGCTGGTTATCGTGTAGGGCCGACCGATGTGGAAAACTGTGTGATGGAGCATGCGGCTGTGGCAGAGTCTGCGGCGGTTGGAGTGCCAGATGAAGTGCGCGGCCATGTGATTAAGTCTTTTGTGGTATTAAAACCCGGTTATGAAGGTAGTGATGAGCTGGCGCAAGAGATTAAGACCCTAGTGCATAAGCGGTTATCGGCGCATGCTTATCCACGTTACGTTGAATTTATTGAGGCCTTGCCAAAGACCCCTAGTGGCAAAACGCAGCGCTTCTTATTGCGTCAGGCATAAATACTGCGATTAAGCATATTTAATGTACTGAACTGACGAGCAAGTCTACTTTCTAGACTAGGTTTACCTGTAGATTGGGTTTACTATCGTACATCGAGAGTGACAGAGTATAGCTATCTAAACCCTATGGGTTTCATAACAGCTATGCTTGCAAATTAGAATTTCATTATTAACACCCTAAGTATTGATAAATCAATTATTAACAACTTAAGTATTAAGAAAAAGGACACCGTATGCAGATTCAAGGAAAGACTTTTTTAGTGACGGGCGGCGCATCAGGATTGGGCGAAGCTTCTACGCGTGAGCTAGCAGCAGCAGGCGCAAACGTTATCATTGCTGATTTGAACAGTGACAAAGGTGAAGCACTGGCGAATGAGTTGGGCGATAGCGTGCGCTTTTCTCGCTGTGACGTCACCAGTGGTGATGATGTACAAGCTGCCGTAGCTTTAGCTGAGTCAGAGTTTGGCGGCATCCATGGTTCAGTCAACTGTGCCGGTATTGCTGTCGTGCAAAAGTTGCTAGACCGTGATAACAACCCTGCTGACCTGGATCAATTTAGCAAAGGCGTCAACATCAACCTAGTGGGCACGTTTAACGTAGCGCGTTTGGTAGCTGCTAGCATTGCTAAACGAGTCGCTGCGAACGGTGGTCCGGCCAATGAAGATCAAGGCGTGATTATTAATACTGCCTCCGTCGCAGCTTATGATGGTCAAGTAGGTCAGGGCAGCTATGCGTCATCAAAAGCGGGTGTAGTTGGTCTAAACCTGCCTTTAGCGCGTGAGTTGACGCGTCATGGTATCCGAGTAATGACTATCGCTCCAGGTATCTTTAATACCCCAATGATGGAAAGCTTACCTGAAAAAGCCCGCGAGCAGTTAGAAGCAGCGGTACCTTATCCAAAACGTTTGGGCGCACCAAAAGAGTTTGGTGAGTTGGTCTGCCATATCGCTAGCAATGGTTACCTCAACGGCGAAGTTATCCGCCTTGATGGCGCTATCCGTATGACCTAATAGCGTTAGCGGTTGCCTCTCTGCACAAGCTTGGCTTAGTGTTGACAAGGTAGACCGTAACCATGATAGGTTAGGATTCAAAAGCACTTTACTTCGGTAAGGTGCTTTTTTATGGGTGACAGTTTATTTCCATAAAAACTCCATCTATTCTACGTCATCTCTACATAACCGTTTGCGATGCTAAGGGTGAATCATCTGTAGAGTAGACGGCTATGAAAAAAAATAAGGCTCAATTAAGGCATTCAATGGTAGCGCTGCTGAGTTTAGCTAAGCCCTTACTGATTGTGGCGCTATTAGGCATATTGACGTTAGGGGTATTGTATTGGCTCAAGTTGCCCAATTCGCTTGAACCTAATGCAGCGGTGGCTAGGACTCCTGTCAGTAATATTCCGTTGAGTAAGGTGAAGATAGATAAGGTCGTCGTCGATAAATCCTCTCGTAATATGGCGTTGTTAAGCCAAGGGGAAGTGGTGAGAAGCTACCGCATTGCGTTAGGTGATAATCCGCAAGGTCATAAGCAGCAAGAGGGGGATGAGCGCACGCCAGAAGGCACCTATACCCTAGATTATAAAAACGAAAACTCTATTGCCCATCGCTCTATCCATATCAGTTACCCCAATGCAGCAGATAAGGCAAATGTAGCAAGCCGTGGGGTTAGACCTGGCGGTGACATCATGATTCATGGGCAAATGAATGGCTTTGGCTGGCTGGCCAAGGTTATGCAGCAGCGAGACTGGACCAATGGTTGTATCGCGGTGACCAATAAAGAAATGGATGAGATTATGAGTATGGTGGACTTAGGCACTCCGATTGAAATCGTGTGGTAGCAAGACAAAGCAAGGCTTGTTAATTATGCCGCTAAAATTTCTTAGCGTATCACCTTGAATTTGAGGCTACTCATTCCTATTATCCTTATAAGAAATAGCCTAAGTGGAACTACTCTAATTTGTTTTTAGCTAGCGAAATACGTTTGGAAGTCTTGCTTGGGCCAAGCCGATTGTGAAAAGTGCTTGAGAAAAGTTACCAAAGCATAGAAAAGAGGCTAGAAAGTATTAGCATTTCAACAGTATGCCGCAGTGACTAAATGGTAATTTTTCTAAATTGACAATTAATTTAATCATTGAATTAAGCTTGAAATTTGAGTGAGTTAACCACATATATAGAACAAGATAAGACACCGGCTTGATAGAAAATAACGTTATGATTAATAGGGTTATAAGATATTGAGCTGATTTATTAAGTGGTCTAATACTAATTATAAAAGGATACCCTAATGAGATTTGAGAAATTTACCCAGAAATTACAATCTGCCGTCCAACAAGCGCAAAGCTTAGCACTTGGGCGCGATCATACTAGCATTGACCCCGTCCATATCATGGCGGTGCTGCTCGAAGATGAGTCCAACCTGTCGGTCTGCCAACAAGCGGGCGCGAGTATTCCTGCGTTGAAAAATGGGGTGGCTAAAGCCCTTAATAATCAGGCCGTCATAGGTACGCCAACGGGTGAGGTGAATCTAAACCCAGCTGCCGCCAAAATCTTAAACTTAGCCGATCGCCAAGCACAGAAAGCCGGTGACGACTTTATTGCGACCGAATGGGTCATGCTAGCCTTGGCCGAACAGGGCGATACTAAGAAAATATTTGAAGAAGCCGGAGTAACCGCAGCAAAATTAAAAGCAGTGATTGAACAATTACGCGGTGAGCAAACTGTGAATAATCAAAACGCTGAAGACCAGCGTGATGCGTTGAATAAATACACTATCAACCTGACTGAGCGTGCCGAGATGGGCAAGCTTGACCCCGTCATTGGTCGTGACGAAGAGATTCGCCGTACCATTCAGGTGCTGTCGCGCCGTACCAAAAATAACCCTGTGCTTATCGGGGAGCCTGGTGTCGGTAAGACGGCTATCGTCGAGGGCTTGGCACAAAAGATTATCAATGGGGATGTGCCTGAAGGCCTGCGTCATAAAGAAGTGCTGTCTCTTGATTTAGGTGCCTTGATTGCGGGTGCGAAGTTCCGTGGTGAGTTTGAAGAGCGACTCAAAAGTGTCCTCAATGACCTAGCCAAACAAGAAGGTAACGTCATCTTATTCATCGACGAGCTACATACGATGGTCGGAGCCGGTAAATCCGATGGTGCTATGGACGCGGGCAATATGCTCAAACCTGCGCTGGCCCGTGGTGAGCTGCACTGTGTCGGGGCGACCACGCTGGACGAGTATCGCCAGTATATTGAGAAGGATGCTGCCCTTGAGCGTCGCTTCCAAAAAGTATTGGTCGATGAACCAACAGTTGAAGATACTATTGCTATCCTTCGTGGCCTAAAAGAACGTTACGAGTTGCACCACGGCGTCGATATCCAAGACAGCGCAATTATTGCCGCAGCACGCATGAGTCATCGCTATATCACCGATCGTAAGCTACCGGATAAGGCGATTGACTTGGTCGATGAGGCGGCCAGCCGTCTACGCATGGAGATGGACAGCAAGCCTGAGTCTTTAGGCAAGCTCGATAGCCGTCTAATTCAGCTAAAAATGCAGCGCGAAGTGCTTAAAAATGAAGA
>Ga0098065_1000436_pt1 | contig 19931 bp, 14 predicted proteins | sample 25_taG_FD_75062 | JGI IMG/M metagenome (GOLD analysis project Ga0098065, IMG submission 75062) | Marine viral communities from Cariaco Basin, Caribbean Sea - 25_WHOI_OMZ | ecosystem: Environmental > Aquatic > Marine > Oceanic | place: Caribbean Sea: Cariaco Basin | collected 2014-11-08 | reverse complement strand
GTGAGACTTTAATAGCTAAAAAGCTGTGTTCAATAACTAAAAGCTTGGCACTGTTTTTACACGTCAGGGTGGCCACACTGCTTTAAATAATAGGCTGGACTACCTCAACCTCAGTCAAACCGGCATTATCACTATGGCTGTATAAATTGCCCTCACTGTGCGTCGAGGTTGGCTTGACCACTGCATCCTTTCCCCCACCAACAAATAAGTCTGTGCTCGACTCGCTAAATAAATCTGCTACGGATAACTTAGTTGCCCCCATATCCAATGGGATAGCTTCACTAAAGCTGCTTGCCGCTATAATTACTGGCTCAGACGACTCAAGCTCTGACACTGCAAACTCTGATGTCAGGTCACTTAATGCTAGCGCAAAGCTGCTAGCGTCTGCCGCCTTATCCGCGAAAGTATTAGGAGTCACCGTGACATCTGCCCCATCTTGTGCGGCATCATTGGCCGTGAGCGTAAACTCAGGAAGTGGTTTGTCCCCATTGACTAGCGCAGCGCCTTTGTCCGTTAGCGTGACGTTGCCTTTGCTATCCAAAGCATAGTGGGTTTCATCGCTTAACTTCACGGTCACCACCATACTATCAACATCAACGGTTTTGAAACTGACGACTATCTCTCCTGCTTTGACCTCGCCTTCAGTAGCCGTTAGGTCATTGGTTTTGGTGATAGTTAATACAGGCACACTATTAATCTCAGGGCCTACCAATACCGCTGAGCCATTGATAATATTGTCATTGGGAGTCAGTTTAAAGGCGGGTAACTCGGGACCACTAGTGATTAAATCCACGCCTTTTTGAGTTAATAAAACATTGCCCTTATTATCCAACTTATAATGTTCCGTATCGCTGAGTGTGACCTTGGCAGCGGTACCGTCTTCCTCATCAAAGGTGGTATATTTCGCCACTATATTGCCGGCTTTAATATTTTTATCCGTTTGCACAAACACGGTAGTTTCAGTGACGGTCAGCTCAGGAGCATCATTCACAAAGGTAACTTCTGGTTCAACGGTCACAGATTTGCCCGCCTGCATATCCACTTGCGGCGTTACAGTAAATTTGGGCAGCGGTTTACCACTATTAGCGAGCTCTGCCCCATTGTCCGTCAAGACGATATTGCCTTTATCATCAAACCCGTAATTTACGGTATCGCTAAGGTACACCGAGGCTTTACTGCTCTCATCCCCTGCGACTTTATATGTAGCAACGATGGCGCCTTTTTGGGTAGCGACCGCATCTTCAATAAAGTCATTTTTGGCTGATATAGTCACGGTAAGGGCAGCATTGACCATAGGATTAATAGCCACTTTATTGCCATCTACCTTGCCATCATTAGGTACCAAACTAAAGGTCGGCAGTTGCGCCCCACTCGCTATAAGTTCAGCGCCCTTTTCCGTCAAGGTGATATTGCCTTTGGCATCCAAGGCATAATACGTCTCATCGCTAAGCTTGACCGTCACTTTATCTTTGTCTTTATCCGTGGTCATATAGTTGGCGATGATAACCCCTGCTTTGGCATCGGCATCCTTTTCCCCAAAGCCTGTAATCTGAGTGACGGTTAATACGGGCGCGGTATTGCTGCTGTCTTTATCCTTGTCTTTGTTGCCATCGTCATCTTTGTCGCTACCTAAGGAGGCATAGAGGGCTATCGGTGCCACCGCTAACACCAAACCCCATGCGTTCTCTAAGCCTAAGGTCGCCCAAAATGGCAAGTGGTTAGCGTCATTCACCAAGGTAGGGTTATAGGCTTCAGGATTGATAATCTGATTGGTATAGGCGTTGGTCTCACCAGTAACTGGCAAATAGTTAAGCAACACCCCTTCGCTGGTATGTCCCACGATAGCTTGATCGGTATAGCTATAATAATCTTGAATAATTAAGTCGGTATCTCTATTAAACTCATCGAAAGAGAGTTCTAAATCCTTGCCCACTCGTCTAATTACGGCTTTGGTTGGCGCCAGTCCCGTGGCCTCATTAATTAACTCATAGCGAGCGTGGCTACCCGCTTGAATAACAGGCACTTGCGACTGTTCGGTTGCGAGCCTTAAAACAGTTTCACTTTGGTTACGATGGTGGGTTTTTATAATGATGTTGGCCATGGACAAGGATCTCTATCGGTCAGATGCGGTATAAACTTAATGAGTCAGGGAGCTGCGTAAAATCGATATATACGTTAAATACGGATGATTATCGGGGCAATATAAGCTAAAAAAGTGCTGTTATTATTTAGGTCACTATTGGCAACAACTTATGACTTTTCTTCTAGTTTATAGAAAGATTCAATGATGTAAGTCAGCGTTTTAGCTAAGCAATATTTTAATGTAAGTTACTATTGTACCTAGAATTTTAGTAGTTTGCCTTGGCAAATATAGTAGAGAGTATTTAGGGTTGGCGTTTGCTATGAGCGAACGGACTTAGAGCGCTAGGCTATGTTATGCTTAGTGCTCTATACAAGAAAAATGAAGATAAAGCTTTAGCTATAAAAAGGAAGGTAATATGAGTAATTTTGCAGAAGATAACTTTCAATCTGATTCTCAAGACAGCCTTGAGAAGAACCTTAGCCAGTCTCTAGAAAATGACGCTAATACGGCTGCTAAAGACGAGCCAAAATCTGCTTATGAAGCCTGTGTGTTATCGGAAGCTGCTAAGGTGCATGCGTTAATTGCTAAAGCGCAGCAGGAGGCTAGGGAACGGGCTTTGAAAGAAGAGTAAGTCGTGTAGGTTGGGTGGAGCTTGTGACACCCAACGGACTTATTAAAGAAAGTCTAAATTTATACCGCTCCAATTTTTAGTCAATTATCCCGCCGCTACCTATCGATGAAAAACCAAATATGGCAAGTTATTAACTTGATTAATTAAAGCCCTATTTAACGGTTTTGAGAGCTTGCCTAAGTTTAACAATACTTTGAATCATATGATTAAACAGATGGGTTACGCTGCGCTAACCCACCCTACTTCCAAAAGGTTGGGTGTCGCAAGCTCCACCCAACCTACGGGCTGATTTATAAGAAAGGATTTTGCTTCTGCTTCTGTTTTTGTCTCGGGACGAGGCGCGGACATAGTCAGATAAGAAAGCCTGCCTTTGACCCGCATATTTCGCATCTATTAAAGAACCCCGATGCTAAGGCCACGCTTCTAGTTCTTGGTCTTTTGCTTGTGATAATCTGGTAGATAGAAATCCCCCCTAATCCCCCTTTAAAAAAGGGGGGGGTAAAGCAAAAAAAGCGAAACAATTGGCTCACCTTTTTTGACGTAAAAATTGACTCAGCTAACCACATTTGCCGCAGCCTGAGGAGCAGCTGGACGACTTCTTAAACAGCACCCGCGTCCAGACATAGTAGACTGCTATTGCGACGATGATAAAGACGATGGCATATTCTAACCATGAGGTCATACTCTTCTCCTTAAAAACCAAAAATTGAACCGGCAATACGATAGGTAATCCAAGCCATAATATAAGACAATACAAAAAGATAAGCGGTGATGGCTAATGTCTGCGGCATTGACTTGGTTTCTCGGCGGATTACCGCTAACGTCGCCAAACACATCGGCGCATAGATATAGAAAGCCAAAAAGGAGAAAGCGGTCGCAAGCCCCCACTGGCTGTGGATGATAGGGATCAAGGTTTGATTAGTCGCCTCGTCGCCCACACTGCCGACGGCGTAGACAGTCCCAAGTGCCGCAACCACCACCTCACGCGCTGCCAGTCCCGGTATCAGGGCGATACACATCTGCCAGGTAAAGCCGATTGGTCGGAAAACTGGCTCAATGACCGACCCTAGCATACCTGCAAAGCTATACTCGATAGCAGGGCCCGAAGCCCCCACTGGCGCGGCAGGGAAACTCACCAAAAACCACAATAAGATGCTGAGCGCAAAAATCACCGTCCCCGCTTGTACCAAAAACGCCCGTACCTTACTCCACAGTTCAGTGACGATGTGCTTGATATTCGGCATGCGGTAAGTGGGCAGCTCCATCAGTAGAGGAAAGCTGACTTGCGCGATCTTGCCGCGACGAAACCGCGTTAACAACCAAGACATTAGCGCAGCTGAAGCGATGCCGGCGGTATACAGGATGAATAACGTCATCCCCTGTAAGTTAAAAATACCCAGCACCGATCTATTGGGAATCACCGCAGCAATAATTAAGGCATAAATAGGCAGTCTGGCCGAGCAAGTTAGCATCGGCAGTACCGAGATAGCGACCAGTCGTTCTCTAGGATTGGGGATAGTTCGGGTGGACATAACGGCAGGCACGGCACAGGCAAACCCTGACAACATGGGAATAAAGGAGCGGCCTGATAAGCCCACTTTGGCTAATAAGTTGTCTAGTAAAAAAGCGGCGCGTGGTAGATAGCCAGAATCTTCTAGGACCAATAAGAATAAAAACAGTAAGGCAATCTGCGGCACAAACACCACCACGCTGCCGACCCCCGCGATAATCCCATCGACGATGAGACTCTTAAGGATGCCCTCAGGTAGCCAGGTTGCCATCAAACCACCAAAGCCCCCCACTAGGGCCTCTAACCCATCCATCATCGGGGTCGCCCACGCATAGACGGCTTGGAAAATCACAAATAAAATCAGCAATAGTAATACCAAACCGATGACAGGATGCAAGGCCCAGTAGTCCAAGCGCTCATGCCATTTGGGCAGGCTATGCGGGATAGACACGGTACGACTGATAATGTCATCCGCTTGCTGGTATAGCTGCTGCGGATCGGGGGTCGCTTGCGCAAAAAGCACGGGACGAGACTGCGCCGTATGGGTCTGGGCAAACTCATCGATTAGCGCTAAAAGCTGAGCGTTGGCATTGCGTTTGATGGCGACAGTTTTGACGACGGGTAAGCCAATCTCCTGTGATAGCGCCTCCTCATCAACGATCATGCCGCGACTGACCGCCACATCGCTGAGGTTTAAGGCTACCATCATGGGCAAGCCTAAACTTTTCAGCTCAAGAATCATCCGGAGTGACATGCGCAAGTTGGTGGCATCGGCCACTACGATGATGCCATCAGGGATTGACTCATTCGCCATCTCGCCCATCAGCACTTTACGCGTCACTTCTTCGTCGGGGCTGGTCGTCGCCAGACTGTAGGTGCCTGGTAGGTCCAGTACTCTGACTTTGTCATTGTGGATAAATTTTGCCGAGCGCTTATCGACGGTCACCCCAGAGTAATTGGCCACTTTGGCGCGCGACCCCGTTAATAGGTTGAATAATGCGGTCTTGCCGCAGTTGGGGGCGCCGACTAAAGCCAAAGTAATCTTAGATTCAGATGATTTAGAGCGAGCTGTAGCTAAGGAAGCGTTATCCGCTGGAGCGGCGGTAGAGGCTACAGAAGTAGGCATAAAATTAAATCACTTATTAACGGACAGAACAGACACTTTGATTATCTAAGCGTTCCTGCCAAGGGCGTATAAATGCAAAAGAGTCAGCGCAATATAATAGGCTCGGTGTCCATGTAGGAAGGAGGTAGGTCATATAGCGTTATGAAGAACGCCTATAACGGGTCACCATAAAGAGAGCTTAGAGCGCACGGCAGCGTATCTTCTTTAGCTCATCCATTCGCAGACTAAACTGCACGCCTGAGGCCAGTTGCACCGCAAAGGGTGGCTTGCCAAACAGGCCGGTAGCGACGATACGGATAGCAGTATTGGGCAAAAACCCTAAGTCTTTTAGGCGCTGACCAACGACCTTGTCAATCTCACCAAATCGAGCATTTTCCACGATGGCTTCGATGATAGCCGGCTCATTTTTGGCACAGTCTAACAAAGAAAAAAACCGCTCTACACCATGAGTCATGGCATTTTGAGAAGCTATATTATCGGCAGCAAACGTCGCTTGAGTCATACGGATATCCAGAGGAATAAGGTGAATGCTAATAAGAATACTTACTATTCAAAATCATTATATTCCTAGTCTTTTTATCCGACAAGTAACTTTTAGGAGTCGTTTGCAAGTGGAGCTTGCTGGAAGTGTGCTGTGGTTTATTTGGGGTTTGGGAGATGAGGCAAACTGCTTAGTTAAGTAAAATGAACTAAACCGTAATTTAATTTATGTGTTTGAGCGGCATTTTTGGGCAGTTAGCCTTAGAGTTAAAATGATTTTGGAAACTTGTGTTGTTTTAAGGCTTTGAATCTGAAGTATGAGAATTGAGGCTACTATAAAAGTCACGTCATAGAATGTCGCGAACTATTGTATTAGAGTGATTTTGTATACTTTCGTCCTGATTAGTCATGCTAAACTTAAGTAATAGATAACATTAGTTTATAAAAGGATTTGCTGTGAGCGCAGGATTAATCAAACATCTTAAAAAGAAAACTGAAGAAGACAGTAATACGGCGATATTAATGTCTCAATGGAACTTCGATGAAAAGCTAGTCGGAAAGTCACTTGAAAATGTCAGTAGTTACTACCCACACTTTAGTAGTCATAATGAATCACACTCACAACAAATCTTAGTCAATATTGAGCGTCTGCTAGGTAGTAATATAGATAAGCTTACGGCCACGGATACCTGGCTTATCCTTGAGGCGGCGTATTGGCATGATATCGGTATGCTGTTCAACGCTAAAGAAGTGCAGGAAGTCATTGACGATGAGAAATTTAAAGATTATGTCGAAGAGCTTGCGAACAATAATGTTCAGGACTTGCATGAATTTGCCAAAGTTTGGCATAACGATGGTTGGCAAGTTGCCCTAGTATCCTTTGATAATCCCTACACGGGCGTAGAAAAATATCGCCAGATGGTCGCTGAGTGGTATCGTCGTGACCATCCTAATAACTCTAGCCGAGTGGTGTTAGAACCTTTTGACAAGCTAGGGATTAATGCTCCTCGAACCGAACTACTCCCCAGACGCATCTACCGTTATCTAGCTCAAATCTGTTTAGCGCATGGCACAAGCTTTACTAGAGTCATGAATGACTTACCATTCCGACAGACAGGAATGGGGACTGAAAACTGTCACCCTCGTTTTGTCGCCTGTTTGCTACGCTTAGGAGACCTCTTCGATATTGATGACAACCGCTTTTGCCCTGTAATGGCAAAGCAGGTTGGTAATATGCCGTCATTTAGTCAAACCCATAAACATAAGCATCAAGCCATTCGCGAATTTCAACTTGATAGTGAGACTGTCAGCGTTACCGCTATTTGTGATACAGAGATGGCCTACATTGAATGTCGAAATTGGTTTAATTGGATTAAAGAAGAAATTCAGAATCAAATGTCGCAATGGAAAAATATCGTTCCTAGTCGCGATTTTGGTTTACTCCCTACTATTGATAAGCTTAATGTGGAGATGGCTGACTCAAAAATCTTGCTCAATGATAAGCCGATGAAGTTTTCATTGGATGAGCGCAGTGCCATAGAATTATTACAGGGTAATAACTTATATAAAGATGATATGAGCATCTATCGTGAGCTGATTCAAAACGCTATTGATGCAACAATGATTCGAGTTTGGTTGGAGCATGGACAAGAGCATAACAATAGAAAACTACCAAAAAACGCTAACCCTTACGATAAAGAGACGCGCCTGTTGTTTGCAGACTATCCAATTACTTTAGATTGTAAAAAGGTAGCTGAAGACGATAACTCTACCCTGTGGGAGTTTAGCATTGAAGACAATGGGATGGGCATCTCACGCAATGATCTTGAGCATATGCAAAAGATAGCAGGATCAAAAAACAATAAGGAAAAGCAAAAAATTATTAGGCAGATGCCCGAATGGATGAAACCATCAGGCGAATTTGGCATTGGTCTTCACAGCGCGTTTCTCCTTATGAAGGATTTACCAACAGAGCAACAGAAAATCACTATCCTAACAAAAAGTCGGCTAACTAATGAAAGTTTAAAATTAGAGTTACATTCACCACTATCGGGCAAGGCAGGTTTCTGCTTCATAAAAAAAATAGAAGATTTAAAATCTTATGGAACTAAACTTATAGTTAATGAAATTTTTAAGAAAGATTTTAAAAATAGCATGGAAGATACTAAACTTATATACTCTAGGTATATACAGCCAAGTGCACTTTACTGCTATCAGATTGGCAGTTATAGCGCTTTACAGAAAATTGCCTCGATATTCAAAAAAATATCCAACCCAGTAATCAATTTTAATATGTCAGAAAAGATAAAAAGTATTAACAATAAATCAAAAGTATATTTAAATAAATCCGAATCTTATATCGAGAGTGCAAACTCTTCGTTTTATTGGGACATAAAAGACAACTCAGGACTTAAAATAAGAATTCTAAATGAATTGGATTATACTAGTAAGTTCTTTGCTTTCTCTAGATTCCCATATCAAAATCTGAAATTATTTTACAAAGGACAATATATAGATTCTTTAGACACCTCAGTTAGAGAGTCATCAGATAATTTGAATTTTCTGAAATATCCATTTATAGAATTCTCTTTAGATATTTATAACATTAAAGCCTCTCAATTATTAACACTTAGTAGAGATAATATACATGATAAGGAAGCAATATTAGATAAGCTTGAGGATATTTTAGTATCTTTAGAGTTAGCGATTACTGAGAATAATTTTGATATTTCAAGTATGATTTCTGAACCCAGTTATTTATCTTTATTCTTAAATTTATTTAATGAAAATTATTATACGGAATTTACTACTACAGATGAATGGAAAAAATTAAAAGTAACTGCTGACTACGATATAGCAGATATATTAAATTTAGACTCGTTTACTGTATCTTGGAGTCAATCTACAATAAGACAACTATCAAATGAAATTAATATGATCAATCATATAGATTCTGAGACACTTAAATATTTGATAGAGAACTCTGATTTCCTACAGAAATCTATTAAAGAAAATAAGTTTCATAGTTATATTTTTGAAGACAGGAGTTACTCAGAAGCATACTCAATAAATAATACTATATATTCAAAAACCATACTTAATAATGAAAAGTTCAAAGATATTAGTCTTTTATGGAAAGACAATGAAAACTATGAAGATGACGATGATACGTATTGTATTTTAAGCAGCGTCTTAGAATTAGAATATAACCCATTCATATCATATAAAATCGAACCACTCTTACCAGCAAAAGATTTCTTTAAAGCATTACTTAATGATAAAAATAACTCCAACTACAACAATCTATTCTTTATTAGAAATGACGAAGAAATATTTTTATTTCCTTTTATAGAATACAATAGTATGGTAATCGAAATATCGAACTCAATGTTATTCAATTTAATTGGCTCATTCTTAGAAATTAGTTTTACAGAATTTGACAGGAAATATAGCGAAATTAAAATAAAAATTTGTAGTAAAGCTGAAGATAGTTATCCTAATTGGTACAAAGAATATGAACGTGGGAAAAGTTTTAAATCAATAAATTTAGACTCATTAGATAAACTACATAATCCTTCTTCATAGATAAGATAGTTATCTTGAGTCAAGTTTAACCTAATTAAAGCGGGTAGATTTAGTTGGCAAAGAATTATAGTGATTGATTAGAAGCGTTATTGCTGCGCCAGAAGCAACTTTGGCCTTAGTCACTTTATTAATTAATATTGAAGATAGTAGTCAAAAGCAGGTTTATCTCCCGTACCTCTTAAAAACAACCCAAACATTAGACAAATAAAAAAGGTGAGCCGATTAGCCCACCTTTTTTTGTGCAAAATTGACTATCGTACCAACCAGTTAACGACGCGCCATCTCTGGTTGCGCCTGTTTAGTCATAGACGGCATCTGCCGACCTTTGATAATCATATCCGCCGCCTTCTCGCCAATCATAATCGAAGGCGCGTTGGTATTGGAGCTGTTTAGGTTCGGCATAATCGAGGCATCGACCACCCGAAGATTGGCCATCCCGCGCACACGCAGCTCAGGATCGACGACGGAGTTGACATCTGAGCCCATACGGCACGTGCCCACCGGATGATAATCGGTGTCGCCATGTTTGCGGATAATCTCCATCAAGTCTTCGTCGGTCTTCGCCTCTCCAGTCAAAGTATCTTTGACCACGTACTGCGCGAGCGGCTGCTCTTTGAAGATTTGCTGGGTACGTTTGACGCCTTCGAGTAAGTTTTTGCGGTCATCAGGATGCGATAGGAAATTGGGATCAATCGCGGGTTGATCAAACGGATTGCTCGATGCTAGGCGCACGGTACCGCGACTCTTAGGTCGCAGGTAATACACATGGCAGGAGACGCCGTAACCCCATTTCAGGGTACGCCCATGGTTTTGCACCGCAGCGATGACGAAGTGCAGCTGAATATCCGGCCAGTCGGCGGGCGCATCTTCACCCACTCCAAAGAAAGCACCGCCTTCAGCAAAGTTGGTTGAGAGCATACCGCTGCCGTCTTTACGCCACTGATTGCCAGCTTTGACGATATTTAGACCGCCCGTCACGCCGATACCGAGCACGTCAGTAGTGTTGACTTTGTACTGCAAGATAAGGTCGATATGGTCTTGTAGGTTTTCACCAACTTCAGGGCTATCGACCACCACTTTGATACCGTGCTCGCGTAGGTGTTCGGCTGGGCCAATACCAGAGAGCATCAATAGCTGCGGAGAACCAAATGCGCCTGAGCTGAGAATAACCTCACCTTTGGCGTACACCGACTGCTCTTTGCCATCTTTTTCAAACAGAACACCGCGTGCTTGCTTATCTTCGATAATGATACGTTTGGCATGCGCATGAGTGATGATGGTCAGGTTGGGGCGATCCATAATGGGATGCAGATAGGCTGCCGCAGAAGAGCAGCGTTGACCTTGTTTTTCACCATGAAAGTTGGTGACCTGATAGAGCCCCGCCCCATCTTGGCGGTCGCCATTAAAGTCGTCGGTGCGGTGTAGTCCATTCGCCACGCAGGCATCTACAAAGGCTTGACTGATAGGTCGTGGGCTCAGCGGATCGGTGACATGCAGAGGGCCGTTGCCCCCGTGGAAGTCGTTGCCACCGCGGACGTTATTCTCCGCTTTTTTGAAGTATGGCAGCACGTCATCGTAGCCCCAACCTGGGCAGCCGGCTTTTTCCCAACCATCATAGTCATGACGACTGCCGCGGGTATAGACCATCGCGTTAATAGCTGAGCCGCCGCCAAGACATTTGCCGCGTGGCTGATAGCCGGTACGACCGCCGAGCTCTTTTTGTGGCACAGTGGTAAAGCACCAATTGTTAATTTTGACTGGTCGCCCTGGGACTAAAGCAAAGACCCCAGCGGGCATACGTACGAGCAAATCTTTGCCTTCGCCGCCTGCTTCTAATAAGCAAACGCTAACCTGTCGGTCTTCTGATAAACGGCTAGCCACTACTGCGCCCGATGAGCCGCCGCCTATTACGATATAGTCAAATTCCATGGTTACACTTCCTTGTTAGTAGCCATTCCAGCGAATGCTACAGATATCCTTATCGCTAATCTTTAGTGACCCGTTATGACGTAAATTCTTTTTCTCGCTATAAGCGATAACACCACATCCCTTTCCGTCTGCGGGCTCGCAAGTAGTCATTTACTTGCTGACCGTCCGTTACGACTGTTCACTATCTAAAACTTACTATACAGGGTGAGCAAATTCAGGATATAAAAAAAGGTGGACTTCTCAGCCACCTTTTTTTATTTAATTAACAATATTAATCACTTAAATCTTTAAAGCTCTAGACTTAGCGCAACCAAGCTCGCGCATTGCGGAACATACGCAACCACGCGCCATCGCCCTGCCAATCTGCTGGTTTATAGCTGTGGTTATACGCGCGTAAAGTACGCTCAGGATGCGGCATCATCAAGGTTACGCGACCATCAGTGCTACAAACACCCGTCACGCCGCCCGCAGAGCCGTTCGGATTGAGCGGATAAGTCTCGGTAGGATGACCGTGACTATCGACATAACGCATAGCAATCTGACCATGGTTGGCCATGCCCGCAATCTCAGTAGCGGTCAAGGTTGCTAAACCCTCACCATGAGCGACGGCGATCGGTAAGATACTGTCTTGCATGCCTTTAAGTAGGATGGACTTGGTACGCTCGACTTTGACGTTGACCGTGCGGCCTTCAAAGCGCGCAGATTTATTAGCAATAAAGCGGGGGAAGTTTTCCGCGCCTGGGATGAGGTCTTTCAGCTGACTCATCATCTGGCAGCCATTACACACGCCAAGGCTGAAGGTCTCAGGACGGGCAAAGAAGCGCACAAACTGCATGCGTAGGTCGTCATGGAACAATACTGAATTCGCCCAACCAGAACCCGCACCCAATACGTCACCATAACTAAAGCCACCACAAGTCACTAGCCCTTCGAAGTCACGCAGATCGATACGGCCTTTGATTAAGTCACTCATGTGCACGTCGACCGCTTCAAAGCCAGCCATGGTAAAGCCTGCTGCCATCTCCAACTGACCGTTGACGCCTTGCTCGCGCAAGATAGCCACTTTTGGCTTAGTCAGACGGCTATTGAGATATGGCGTTTCGATACGTTGATTGAGGTCAAAGTTCGGCGATGCCACGATACCTTGATGGCTGGTATCGCTAATCAGGCCGTATTCTTGCTCAGCACACTCTGGGTTATCACGACGACGAGCAATATGGTAGCTGACCTGCGTCCATGCTTGCTGTAACTCAACACGGCTAAAGCTTAGCGTCTTCTCGCCAATCAGGGTAGGCGTCTGAATATATAAGCGGTCTTCTTCGCAGCTTTGACCGACCAAGCTAATCATGTCAGACACATTGTGCTTCTCGGCCAATTCGATTAGCTCAGCTACGTCTTCTGGCATTACCTGAATGACGGCACCTAGCTCTTCGCTGAACAGCTGACCGAGTAAATTGTCATCAGTTAGCGATAATTTCACACCCTGACGGCTGGTAAATTGCATCTCAGCAATCGTCGCTAGCAAACCACCATCGCCAATATCATGATAGGCGCTGATGATGCCTTGCTCGTTACCCGCTTGAATGAAGTTGAAGAATTTAATCAAGTCTTCTGGGCTGTCTAAATCTGGGCAGTCATTGCCTAATTGGCTATTGGTCTGCGCTAGGATTGAACCGCCAAGACGCAACTTGCCACGCGATAGGTCGATACGGTAGAACGCGCTGTCGCCTTTGATGAGCTCTGGCGTTAGCGTTTCCGCCACGTCCATCACCGGAGCGAAAGCTGTGATGACCAGACTCATTGGCGAGACTACCGATTTATCAACAGTAGTACCCTCTGTGGTATCTGACCAGTTGGCACGCATCGATAGCGAGTCTTTTCCGACCGGAATGGCGATACCTAGTGCTGGGCATAGCTCTTCACCGATAGCATAGACCGCATCAAAGAGCGCGGCGTCTTCTTTGTCTTCGCCACAAGCCGCCATCCAGTTAGCCGATAGCGTGATGTTAGAGATTTGCTTAATACGGGCGCCGGCGATATTGGTAATCGCTTCGCCTACCGCAAGACGGGCAGAAGCCGCTGGATTAATAAGAGCGACTGGCGTACGTTCGCCCACGCTCATCGCTTCCCCAGTCATCGGCTGATCGTCCAGCATAATCAAGCCTGATGCGGTAACTGCGCAATCTGCCACAGGGACTTGATAGCGGCCGACGAACTGATCGCGCACTACCATACCGGTGATAGAACGGTCGCCGATACTGATAAGGAAAGATTTGCTAGCGACGGTGGGATGACGGAGTACGTCTGTGACGGCTTCGGTCAGATTGACATCGTCTAACGATAACGCCGGTAGTGTTTGCTCTGCACGCTTAAATGAGCGCTGCATTTTGGGGGTACCACCGAGCAAGACTTGCATCGGCATATCGACCGGATGCTCGCCCAGTAAGTTATCTTCTACTCGCAGCTGACGGACTTCTGTTGCCGTGCCTAACACGGCATACGGGCAGCGCTCACGAGCACAGATAGCGTCAAATTGCTCATGGCTCTCTGGGCGAATCGCTAACACATAACGCTCTTGTGCTTCGTTCGACCAGATGGCCATCGGTGACATACCGGCTTCTAACGAAGGCACTTTACGTAGGTCTAAAATCGCGCCGCGCTCGTGGTCATTGACCAACTCTGGCATGGCGTTAGAGATACCACCCGCGCCGACATCGTGTAGCGAGACGATAGGGTTGCCATCTTCCTCAGCATTGTTACCAGCTAGCGCCCAGCAGCGGTCGATGACTTCTTGGCAACGACGCTCCATCTCAGCATTATCACGCTGCACAGATGCGAAATCTAAGCCTTCGTCCAACTCACCGCTATCGACTGAAGAGGCCGCACCGCCGCCCAAACCAATTTGCATGGCTGGACCACCTAGGACGATCAATAAGTCGCCTTCGTTAATAGTATTCTTTTCGACTAAGTTGCGTTTGATGTTGCCGTAACCACCAGCAATCATGATGGGCTTATGGTAGCCACGCATCTCACTGCCGTCTTGCTCAGCCGAGGTATCTAGCTGGAATGAGCGGAAATAACCACATAGATTCGGACGGCCAAATTCATTGGAGAAGTTAGCGCTGCCTAGCGGAGCTTCCGTCATAATCTCTAGACTGGTCGCCATTCGTGAAGGGGTGCCGTAGTCTTTGGTGCTCAGTTTGCCTGACTGTTCCCACTTCTCTGGCATCTCAGGGATGTGCAGATGCGAGACATGGAAGCCCGCAAGGCCCGCTTTCGGCTTACCGCCACGACCGGTAGCACCTTCATCACGAATCTCACCACCAGAGCCCGTCGCTGCACCCGCATATGGCGCGATAGCCGTTGGGTGGTTATGCGTCTCAACCTTCATTAAGATATCGATGTGCTCTTGATGGAAGTCGTAAACGTGACGGTCGAAGCTGTCGGCATCGCTCGCATCGGCGGACTGCGGTACCGGATAATAACGCTGACCCTCAGAGCCTTCCATCACCGCCGCATTGTCTTTATATGCGGACAAGATACCTTCTGGACTCGCCTTATAAGTATTTTTAATCATGCCAAATAATGACTTCGGTTGGCGCTCGCCATCGATAGTCCATTCCGCATTAAAAATTTTATGACGGCAATGCTCAGAGTTCGCCTGCGCAAACATCATCAATTCCGCATCGGTAGGGTTGCGCTTGAGCTCATCAGTATAAGCGGCCATCAAATAATCGATGTCCTCAACCGATAAGGCAAAACCAAACTCAGTATTGGCCTGCTCAAGGGCACTACGGCCTTGGCCCAAGATATCGATGTGCGCTAACGGGGCCGGCGCATGATCGTCAAACAGCTGTCCAACCGTGTCTAAATTATAGACTAGGCTCTGAGTCATGCGGTCGTGCAGCAACTGCTCAACGTCTTTAGCCAATTTAGCAGGTAAGTTGCTGCCCACTAGCGTATAGACCACGACGCGCTCAACGCGTGAGATAGTCAGCTCACAGTTATTAAAAATATCGGTCGCTTTACTGGCCCAAGGAGATATGGTGCCAAAACGAGGCGCAACGATAACTTGTAGCTCACCGGCAGTGGCGGCTGGCAATGCAAAGGTTTTGCCATGATTAAGGAGGTCTTGGGCTTTGCTCAGTGCGTCACCTTCGAGCACTTCGGCCAAGACATAAACTTGTTGCGTGCGAATATCGGTGATAGCGAGGTCGGTCTTAGTGCTCAGTTCTTGGATGAGTTGCTGGGTCTGGAAATCGGTAAGATACGGCTGGCCGGCGATGGTCATCATAAGGCAAGGTCTCAGAGTCGATGGCAAAATTATAGAGAGGAGGGTCGTACCAATAAGGGTGGCTGCATTATAACAAGAAGACTCCCAAGATACAGGTGCTAAGTGGAGGTTTCCGTTATCTTATATCGTACTTTATCTAACATTGCTGCTCATTAAGACCGCATTACCGCCATAGTGCTATACATTTACCGCTATCCCAGCTTTTCTCCTAATATTTTACGCTTCCAATTTTAAAGTCTTTTCGCACTCTGTATGGCTTATCCTGCTATGTGGAGAGTTATTGCTAGCTCAGCTTCACATTGCGGTAACTCTATTTAAGCGTTGCTGTGCCTCCTTACGCAATCGCTTTATTGCTTACACACACTCACAACGCTTTACGGGCTTGCTATATAGAGTCGGACTTAAATCTAGTTATTATAACTCCAGATTGGTGAACGACCCTTTGGTTCTACTAACCCTACCCTATTAACAATGACAATAAAATTGGCAACAATAAGGATGTTTTATGAGTAAGCAAGCCCATATCGATAAAATTCGTGAGATGGTAAAAGATGTTAAGTATGCCATGATGACTACGGTTACTGCTGAAGGTCATCTACACGGCTGCCCAATGACCACCAGTGAAACTAGCCTTGGTGCTAAAGAGATTTGGTTCATCGGCGATAAAAAATCTGAATCAATAACAAATATTAAAGGCAATCCACAGGTCAACTTAGCGTATGTCAGCCAGCAGGATAAAGACTATGTCTCTATTAATGGTACAGCTGAACTAGTCGACGATAAAGACAAGTTAGACGAGCTATGGTCACCGGTTTACAATGCTTTTTATGAGCAGGGTAAAGAAGACCCAGACATTCAATTGATTAAAGTTGTACCTAATGGTGCTGAGTATTGGATCAGTGGTAACAGCCTTATCAACGCTGTGAAAATGGCAGCGGCTGCAGTCCAAGATGGTAAAACGGCTGAGAGTATGGGCGAAAACGCTTCTATTGAATTCTAATAGTTGCTTGCTTATAAAGATAAAGCACAAAAAAACGCCAGAGCTTACTCTGGCGTTTTTTATTGGCTATCTGTTGGTACTTTGACTTAATTAGTAAGGTTAGCTTTTAGCCTTCTTTTAAATAAGGCCAAGCTGCCTTCATATAAATCATCATCGACCACAGCGTTAATATCACCGCAGCGATCATCAGCACATAGCCTAAAATCTCTAGCGACTTCCAATTAAGCAGCAGCACAATAATCGCAATCATCTGAAACGTCGTTTTTAACTTACCCACGTAGGAGACTGCGACACTAGTACGGTTACCCAACTCTGCCATCCATTCGCGTAAGGCTGATACGGCAATTTCACGCGAGATAATAACAATAGCTGCTATCGACATAATAATGTTGGGATGCCACTGCACGATAATAATCAACGCCGCCGCCACCATCAATTTATCGGCCACGGGGTCCAGGAAGCGACCAAAGGCCGACGTAATATTCATGCGCCGTGCCAAATAGCCATCGAGCCAATCCGTAATCGCGGCCAATACAAACAATAGCGTCAATACCAGATGGCGCAAGGTACTGTCGCTAAACTCCACCATCGACATTCCAAGGTTGGCAATGGCGTTGTTAGAAATCATAGGCACCCCAATACCGAGGGCGGGAGGCCAATAAGCGATGGCGACAAACAACGGAATCATTAGAATCCGCGCAATAGTCAGATTATTGGGGAGGTTAAAGATACTTTGGATTGGCGCATTAGGCGTAAGATCGGTCATGGTAACCTGTCAGTTTGTCAAATATCACAGTGTGCTCTTGTGCCCTTCTCCATGAGCTGCTGCCTATTGAAAAGCAACACTGGGCAAAAGATAGAGACGATAAGTTGTAGAGGTAAGGGCTTACGAGCTAGCGGAACTACGATAGCCACTCTTAATATAATGGCATAGATAAACGTTAATATTGAATATCTTGCCGGCAAGCTTAGCATCTTTAGCTCGTAGCGTCAGTTATCAAAACACTTTTAATAGCTGCTGGCCGTTAAAAGTGCCTCTTAACTAGAAAAGTTTCTTATAACTAGCCTACTAATAAGACTATAGGATTTCACAAAAACGTGAACTTATAAAATAACTCTGTCAATGTAGCAAATCTAAGTAAAACGTAAGTTCGTGTAAACCTAGTAAAGAAAATTCTCAGAGTTCAGCTATAATTAAACCTTAGGAAACACTTGTAAACTATACTTGTAAAATATAATAGTTCCTTTATACTTTTCCTCAGCCCACAGTTCCTCCTCTGTGGGTTTTTTTTTGTTCTACAACCCCCGTAATATATAGCTTTTTTACTTTTGCAATCCGTTTTGGTAGCCGTTTTGGTAGCCATTTGCTCAAAATTTTGGCTATTGGTAGCCTATTTTTATTTTGTAACTAACTGCCATTTAGAGAATTAACCCCATGCAATGCCAACAATGGCGCTCTGCTCTGAGTGTATGCAATAACTCAATGCTGCCTTACCCTTGCGTCAATTGTTTGGATCACGACCTTAACAGGCTGCACGTAGTCGCTATCCTGTTCGCCCTTGTCTAGCCCCAGTAGCTTTGCTTTGCTCATCGTAGCGGCAACCATAGCAGACGCTTGACCGTTCGCTTTAGCGGTCAATCTAGCATCGTCTAATTCATTCATCAGGTCGTCAATATTCATCGTCTAATTTCCTACAGATTGCCAGTGCTATCTCAGGCGTTAGCGGCTCGATACTTGTACCGTAGGGCGTAACGTCTATCATGGGCTTGTCTAGTGCCAGTAACCGAGCTGCTGACATTGTAGCGGTGATTGCTGCTGCTGGTTTTCTATCCTCAATCGCTATCTGCCTAGCCTGTTCGAGCTGAGACAGTAGGTCATCAATCGTAGTCGAATTATTCATTTAATCACCTTGCCGTTGTCGTCCATATCAGGCGCAACCAATCTAATGATGGTAGGCTTTGCTGAGCTGCTGCCCTGTTGTGCTTTCTCAGTAATGGTCATCAATTGCCGTAGCTCATCATCACTAAGCAGCGAGTAATCAGGCTCAGTAGTGGTGCTGCTGCTGGTCACATCAGTTATCGGCTTATCTAGTCCTAGCAACTTTGCCTGACTCATCGTAGCGAGTACCAAACCGCTTGCGTTTTCATTGCGTATCGCTATCTCTTTAGCGTGTTGCAAGTCTGCTATCAAGTCGCTAATGGTGGGTAGTCTCAACTCAGTTCCCCTATGATTTTAGCGGTCAGTTGGTCATGCTCATTAACTAACTTGTCGTAGGTGCTGTAGTGCATACCTTTGGGCTTTGAGCCGTGACCTTGTGCAATGCCTTGCTGCCATTCTAGCTTTGCTCTAATGATGCTCACACGCTCAAATAGGCGGTCAATAGGTTGTATTAACTGGCTGTGGTAATTTGCACCGATGCAATGACGACAAACATAACTACCAGCACAATAAAGGACTGCTGCACGCCTGCAACACTTCGGACAATGCCAGTAGTAACGCACCCCACCATAGTGACAAGGTAGGCTGCTGACTTGGATAGTTTGACTGTGGTGTGAGTAGCTGAGGGTAACTGCTGAGGGGGCTATATCGAGCTGTGATAGCTGCTGTCGATAGTCGCTAATGGATAGCTTGCGATAGTTGTTCAGGCTGTGAGTAGTCGCTAACTTTGGCATTGTTATCTAAATCATTAGTAAAATTCATCTTTATTATACTATGGTTACTTCTACTCACTTAGCAAACCTTAACTTAAATAAACTCGTTTCGAGTTTGCATATAAACATCAGGCACAAAAAAAGGCAGACGTATAACGTCCACCTTGATTGTTTTTTCTATACCCTACTTTTATGCACGGGACAAACGGGACAGCGGGACAAAGCCCGTGGTTATTGGCCTTGAGGTTGTCCCGTTCACTTTTGGGCTAACGGGACAGCGGGACAGGAATGTAAGTTTGTGTAAGTTTGTCCCGTTTGTCCCGTTGTCCGATATTGTCACGGGACAGGCTCTAGCCCTTGCGTAGTATGGGTTGTCCCGTGTGTCCCGTTTGTCCCGTTGGTTTTTATAGGTTCGTAGTTTAATACTGTCCCTCTGACCACGTAAACAGATTTGCGCTGCCTCTCAAAAGGCACTGGGACTTTGCAGGTTTTACGGTCGGACTCCTTTGTCACTAAGAACCCAGCTTCATCTAATACTTGTAGCACCTTGGCTTTGCTAAATGGCGCGCAGACCTCCTTATCAAAAGTACCAGTAGAGAAATAATATTCCCCTGTGTCGTAGTTATGATAGCCCACTCTAT
>Ga0098065_1000431_pt1 | contig 20047 bp, 14 predicted proteins | sample 25_taG_FD_75062 | JGI IMG/M metagenome (GOLD analysis project Ga0098065, IMG submission 75062) | Marine viral communities from Cariaco Basin, Caribbean Sea - 25_WHOI_OMZ | ecosystem: Environmental > Aquatic > Marine > Oceanic | place: Caribbean Sea: Cariaco Basin | collected 2014-11-08 | reverse complement strand
GTTTGGATATAAAAAAACGCCACCCTAAAGTGACGTTTTGCGATCAGCCTGCCTGCTAGCTAGATTTAGCTATATAAGGCTAAATTTGCAAGGCTAATTAATAGAAGTTGTAAGTTAGCGAGGTAAAGAAGTTGGTGCCGTCCGCATTGTAGTTTGGCAAGGTCACATACTCTTTATTAGTCAGGTTATTAAGACGCGCGGTCATAGATAACTGCGGGCTAAAGCGATAGTTGCCGCTGATATTCACTAAACCATAGCTGTCGACTTCTTGACTCTCTAAATTAGCAATATTGCTATAGTAGTCACCAACGTACTGGTATTCCGCACGAATGTCAAAGCTTGGCCATTGGTAACCGACATAGACTAAGCCTTTGTGCTCTGGACGAATGGCTAGGAAGTTGCCATCATTAAAACTGCCACTATCGTCTTTAGCTTTTTGATAGTCATAGCTTAAACCCATCAAATAGTTGTCCAAATACCAATCAGACGTTAGGGTAATGCCTTCAATTTTAGCTTGGTCAACGTTTTCCACGCGATCGCCAGTCCAGTTGCCTGCGCCATCGTACGTAGACATATAAGCTAGCATGTCATCAACATTGCTGCGATAGCCAGTCAAACGAGTGGATTGTAATCCAGTAGCATATTCAACAAAAGCTTCGTAGTTATCGCTGCTCTCAGGAACTAAGTCCGTATTTACTGAACCAGGATAATATAAGTCATTGAAAGTAGGGGCACGGAAGCCTTTAGCATAGTTGGCACCCACACGAATATCAGGGTTAATGTGATAAGCACCGCCTACGTTATAAGTGGTTTCGCTACCATACTCTGAGTAGTCGTCATAACGGATATTAGCCTGTGCATCTACCGTATCAGAACCCAAAACATAGCCTAAAAAGCCGCTAGTCACTTTACGATCGTCTGCGCTGTAAACATCAGAGTCAAGGGATTGAGTGAGGTGTTCTGCACCAAAGACGGCTTGACCCGTAGGCAATTGATGACGGCCGACTAAGCTCACTTGCTGCTGATCGGTTTCGTAGTTCGTATTGTAACCATAGTCAGCGACTTTATCGATAGAGCGGCCATAACTTAGCTTCATCGAGGAATCCGGCGCATAGCTCCAGTCGATAAAGGCTTGAGCTGCTCCGTTTTTCTGCTCTGAATGCGTCTCATCAGGACCTTGAGTCGCCCCTTTGTCATATTCAGTTCTTGACTCGCTATAGAGTGCGCTAGCCCCAACTTGCAAAGCTTCGTTAATACGTTGGCTTAATAGTAGGCTGTAATTATCGCTCTCAAAACCATCTTTGTCTTTATTATAGTTAGCGTACTGGTTGCCTGGTTCTGGCAGGGTAGCGTTAAAACCATCGGTCTCATTATGGCTAGCAGATAAGCTAAGGGCAGTGCCTTTATCATTAGTAAGCTGAGCACTCGCGCCGTAGAGATATTGATCATGTGAACCAACACCCGCAGTTACGGATACTTGGTTGCGCTCAATGTTATTGCCTTTAGTGAATATCTGAATCACGCCGCCCATGGCATCAGCACCATAGATACTAGAGCCAGAGGCCCCATGCAAAATCTCGATGCGGTCAATTTGATCGGCAGGAATAAGTTGTAGCGAGGCGCCACCAGCACTTAATGAGCTATAACGAACCCCATCAATAAGTACTAAGATTTGCTTACTGTCATAGCCGCGCATATAGAAGTTAGAAGTAGTACCCATGCCGCCATTGCTATAATAGCTGATACCTGGCTGACGCTTTAACACGTCCAGAGCCGACTCGCCTTGATGCAGTTTCAGAGCTTCTTTATCGATGACGGTAGTCTGAGCAATAGTATTGGTCACTTTAGTAGGCGCACGCGTGGCCGTAACTACTAGCTCATCGAGTTCAGTCGTTGGCGACGTCTCAGCGTTTATCACCGCTTTTGCATTCACTACAGACGGTAGAACCGCTTGGCTGATGGCTGGAGCGCATAGGCCCATGGCGGTCAGTAAGCATAAACGCAGGGTAGAGGGCTTGGTGATACGAGTAGATATAGACATAACAGACCTTAGTAAGGCTAACGTAAGATTAAGACACAAAATTAATGGGGCTATTATCTTAAAATTACATAAGTTAATAAACCTCTTTATCTGTATGTTTGCTCATCTTAACATGAATGTAATTCAGCTTAACTTTAGAATAGTTTATTAGCCATTCTCAACACCTTATCTGGCACCATTCCGCATGCGATTTAGCGTGGGGCTAGAATTTATTATAAATTTTCAAGGGATTAGTGAAGGAGCATACGGATTGAATTATTGAATAATAATAAAGCTGCTGGCGATAATCTTGAAAAATGCGCATAGATAAACCGACACAAGGTCACCTTGTTTACCTAAAATTGTTATCATAGCGACACGAAACTTCAGTAGCATGTAGCGCCTATTTCTCGTAGTTTCTCTCAAGTTTTATATCTTGTCCCATTATCTTACCCCTAGCAATGAGCTATGAGTTGTTTATGACCGTAAAAAATATTGCCAGCCCGTCTCAAAAAAATCGTAATGCTAATTCTTCTATAACCGTGTTAGGTGATGTTGCAGCCAAGCCACCGCTAAAGAATAGCGCACGGGCTATGCGAATGTATTGGCGACAAGCTAGTGTGTGGCTGCTGCGTGGATTATTAGCCTTTACATTGAGTTTATTGACGCTACAGGCCAGTTTGGCCATAGCACCAATAGATACGGGGGTAGGCGGCAGTACAGAAGGTGAAGAAAGCTCTGAGGCAAAAGACCCCTTTGGTCGCGATACGCCGCGTCATACCGTCCAAGGGTTTCTTAGTGCGCTGGCTGCTAACGATACTTTGCTGGCGAGTAATTATTTAAACCTCTCTAAATCTGATAACCCAACCACAGCTGTGCGCCAATTAAAGCAGGCTTTGGATGCGGGAGGCCGTTTTCAACAAGAGCTGCAGATTAATAATACCCCAGAGGGCAGTCTCAATGACCAACTGCCGCCGAGCCAAGAAAAAGTCGGCAGCATTAATGTCGCTGACAAAAGTGTCAATCTAATCCTAGAGCGGGTGGTCACGAGTAGTGGCGACCAGTATTGGCAGTTTGCTGCAGAGACGCTAAAGGCAGTACCGGATGTCTTAGAAAATGTAGAGCCGACTTTGGTCAATCGCTACACTGTCGATTTCTTAAATGATAAAAAAGTATTGGGCTACGACATCTCGCATATGACTGCGGTAGTGATTTTAGCCTTGGTCACTTTTATTCTAGCCTATCTATTGGTATGGCTTTTCTATCACCTTACCAATTTCCTCTACCCTAAATTACGTAATAAGCCCTTACCGCTCACTGATAATGTAATTTTACCGTTATCAGTAGTCATCATGGCAAGTTTTCTGTCTGAGATTATGGTGTACGCCGGGGTCTCAGTCACGGTACGTGAGCCGGTCAATCGTTTGACAGATATAGCGTCGTGGTTAGCCATGACTTGGTTGTTATTGCGCGTTATCGATGCCGTGTTCAAACGCGCTGAGCACCTAAGCTATAAAAAGAACTATACCGAACGGGTTTCTATTTTAGGGCTGTTAAGGAAACTGACCAAAGCGCTGCTACTCATCTTTGCAGTGATTGTCATCTTTGGCAACTTAGGGTTTGATTTAACCACAGGTATTGCCGCATTAGGGGTCGGTGGTTTGGCCTTAGCACTGGGTGCGCAAAAGACCATCGAAAACTTAGTGGGCAGCGTGGTCGTAGTAGCAGATTCGCCCGTACGCGTCGGCGATTATTGTAAGTTTGGGACTTATGAGGGTACGGTTATCGATATTGGTATTCGCTCGAGCCGAGTCCGTACTTTAAACCGTACTATCGTGACGATTCCAAACGGTGATTTCTCTTCTATGCAGATTGAGAACTTTACCTCGCGGGATATGTTCCGTTTCTACCATCATATTTACCTCAAACGTACGGCTGACATCGATACCGTTTTTGCTCTGAATAAGCACCTTGATGAGTGTTTAAATGAGCACGAGCTGACCAACCAAGAGTGGAATCAGGCGCATATCTCTGAGTTGCGTCAGGATTGCTATGTCATTGAATTGCAAGCCTATGTGAATGCTAGTGGGGCAGCAGAGTTCTATGGTAAGCAGGACATTATCTTCGCTGATTTATTAAAAGAGCTGGATAAGTTTGATGTTGAGCAGGCGTTGCCAACCCAGCAGTTAATCGTACATCAGGATGATGTCTCAGCGACTACTAGCGACAAGCGGGTGGATTTCAATAAAAAGGGCGCTGTAGCGTTGAGCAAAGCCTCTGCAGACGATGCGCCTGATAGGGACAGTAAAGAAGGACAGCAAAAAGACAGTTAATAGGCGCAATACGGACTATAGCCATTAGCGTTATTAATTTTTCTATAAAAAAAGACCACTAGCATTATGTTAGTGGTCTTTTTTAGTGCGGGTTATTACAGCCTGAATTTGAGAGGATTTTCTAAATCCCTCCCTAACCCTCCCTTTATAAAGGGAGGGGATAAAACCTGCAGGATTTATTTAGCTTCTTTATCTTTATCAGTTTTAGTCTTTTTCAGTAAGACCAAAACCGCACCATTGCCACCATCTTTAGGTGGGGCAGAAACAAAGGCTAAGACTTCAGGCAGTTGACGCAACCAACCATTAACACAAGTCTTTAAGATAGCTTCAGTACCTTTACCATGCACAATCTTCACAACGGTTTCGTTATTGTTTTTGGCTTGGTTTAATAGCGTAGTCATGGCTTCACGGGCTTGTTCAATAGAGCAGCCATGAATATCGACCGCATCATACCAGCGCATCTTACCTTGCTTTAATTGGTTAAATACTTTGGTTTGGATGGTAGGGTTCTTATAGCTAAGATAAGCATCACCAGCGACTGGGTTTAGCAGGGCTTGCATATCAGATAGTCCAGCGCCAAGACCTTGCTCGTCACTGCCTTGCGCCGCGGCACGTTTGGATAAAGTCGTAGCATCAGGTTTAGTATTCTTTGACGATTTAACTGGAGAGACTACATTCTTGTCTTCCATTTGCTTTACGCCAGCCATAGCTTGCATAAATAAGACTTTATCATCGTCGACGTGCTCACTACCCATTTTTTTAACGGTCTTTTTGACTTGTTTTTGGGTAGGTAGACTTACAGACTCAGTAGGTTTGCCGCCTTCAGTATCTGTCGCCGAGGTATCACGACCGGTAGACAGTTGGCCTTTAAGGGTTTTGAGCTGGTCTTGCATTTCTTTAGAGAATAAGTTTGCCATAATAATTAGGTCGTCTTTGTCGTAGAGTTAAAAAATCACGGTTAGCAGTTAAGCGTCGATAAGGCTTATAGGACCCCTTTATATAGCTATGCAATAGGCATTACTAGAAATAGAGGGGCAGGTGTAGGCTTTATCATTAAGCCGCAATTTGTAAAAAAGAGTGTAAGCGTTACCTTAGCGGTTTGCGGAAACGCTCGCAAGTAAAGATTGTAACGCATTGCCCGGATGATCGGTCTTCATAAACTGCTCACCAATTAAGAACAGGTGCATGTCATGCGACTGCATTAAAGCAATATCATCAGCGCTATGAATACCACTTTCTGTGACCAATAGTGGGGCGGCCTCATCATCTGCAAAGGCATCCAGTAAGACTTGCTTAAGAGTGACCGAAGTTTGCAAATCTACCGTAAAGGTATTTAGGTCGCGGTTATTAATCCCATAAATATTATGGGCTGAATGCGGCAGTTGTAGAGCACGTAGCAGCTCCTCTTCCGTATGGGTCTCAATCAACACATCCATACCGAGCTCAATACTAACTTGGTGTAGCGCTAGGGCCGTCGCATCATCTAAGCAGGCCATAATCAGCAAAATACAATCGGCACCCAATATATAGGATTGGTAGATTTGATAGACATCGACCATAAAGTCTTTACGCAGTGCAGGCAGCGAGCATGCCGCTTTCGCCTCACGTAGATAGTCATCATGACCCTGAAAGTATTGCTGGTCCGTCAATACCGAAAGACACGTAGCACCGGCTGCTTCATACTGAGCAGCGAATTCAGCAGGAGCAAAATTATGGTTAATGATGCCTTTAGAAGGTGAGGCTTTTTTAATCTCAGCGATGATACCTATATCGGCATTGCGTAGGGCGTTGGCAAAGCCTCTGCGTGGTGTGGTAATAGCGGCGGCCTGCGCTTGTAAGTCAGCCAATGACAAGACAGCTTGCGCCGCAGCGACTTCTTCATGTTTAGTAGCGACAATACGTTGTAACACAGACGGAATTTCAGGGCTCGTGATCATAATGCTCTCAGCAAAAATATAAACGGTGGTTAATAGAGTAGTTATTAACAGTAGTTATTAAGATAGTAAAAGAGTAGGTCGCTAAATTATAAACCCAATGGGCTAGTTGAGCGTTTGCGTAAATTCCGCTAATGATTCCAGTTTCGCTAAAGCCATCCCTTTTTGGATAACGGCTTGGGCACGGTTGACACCATTGGCATAATTACTAGCCAAGCCAGCCACATAGATAGCGGCTCCAGCATTGAGGGCAATCATATCTCGGGCTTTTAACACGCGACGCTCAGTCGTCTCTTCCCCAGATAAAGCGGCACGAATCAGCGCTAAGCTTTCCGCTGGCGAGTTGACATCCAAGCCAATCAAGGTCTGCGAATCAATACCGGCATCTTCCGGCATTAGCTCATACACACTGACTTTGCCGTCTTTTAATTCTGCTACAGTCGTTGAGGTGGCTAGGCTGATTTCATCTAAGCCATCTTTGGCACCGACTACCATGACATGGTTGGCGCCTAAGTTTTTCATAACGTTGGCCAGGGGCTCGCACAACTGCGCAGTGAAGACACCAATCACTAAGTTCGGTACGCCAGCAGGGTTGGTCAATGGCCCTAAAATATTGAAAATAGTGCGGGCTTTGAGAGCGCGACGCACTGGATTGGCATGGCGCATGGCACTGTGGTGATTGGGCGCAAATAAGAAGCCAATGCCTTGATCTTCAATACAAGTTAAGGCTTGAGCAGGGGTTAGCCCTAAGCTAATCCCTGCTTGCTCTAATAAGTCGGAGCTGCCCGAATTGGTAGAGACCCCGCGGTTGCCATGTTTAGCGACTTGTGCGCCAGCTGCGGCCGCTACTAAAGCAGAAGCAGTGGATACGTTAAATAAATTGGCCCCATCCCCGCCCGTACCGACGATATCCACCAAATGATTACAGTCACGTGGGGCAATGGTATCGGCCAATTCACGCATGGCACTGGCCGCTGCGGTAATCTCGATAATTGACTCGCTTTTCATACGTAGGGCAGCCAAAATTGCCCCCATCATAGCCTCGCTGCATCTGCCTTGCATGATAATCAGCATCACGTTGCGCATTTCTTCATAAGTGAGATCAATGCGCTCTAACAGATGGGTGAGAGCAGTGGTCAAAATGCCGAAGATCTGCTCATCGCTCATCGCTTGAATGGCGTCTGAAGTATGGTCATGAGAAAATTCTGGAGAAGTCGACATAAAGGCTCACATAATAGTAGTTATTGATAAATATAAATAAGGGTAGTCGTTTTATTAAAGATAAAGCTGCTTAAGATAAAGTCGCTAAAGTATAAAAGTCTCTAAAGTATAAAAGTCGCTAAAGTATAAAAGACCGCTAACCTACACTGGGCAAATCGTCCTTGTCTAACACAGCTAAGTTATAGGTCTGTAAGAAGTTATTTAATAGCTGATAGCCGGCTTCACTCAAGATAGATTCAGGGTGAAATTGTACCCCTTCAATAGGTAGGTAGCGATGGCGCACGGCCATAATCTCATCAATAAGAGTTTCATCAGTAAGAGTTTCATCAATGCAACTCTCATCTACGGCATCTGTAGCTTGCGTCCACGCTGTTACTTCAAGGCAAGCAGGTAGGCTAGCAGCTTCGATAACGAGCGAATGATAGCGCGTGACATTAAAGGGGCTAGGCAGCTCTGCGAATACCCCTTGCTGGCGATGGTACACCTGAGATAAGCGGCCATGCATAATCTCGCGGGCATGCACAATTTGGGCACCGAAAGCTTGTCCAATAGCTTGATGACCTAAGCAAATACCTAGAATAGGAATCTGACCTTTATAGGTATCAATCACGGCTAGGGAGAGCCCAGCGTCACTAGGTCGGCAAGGCCCGGGACCAATGATGATAGCCTTTGGTGCCAGTGCCGCAATATCTGCTAAAGCAAAAGCGTCGTTTTGCCAGACCACCACATCCTGCTGCAGGGCTTCTAAATACTGCACGATGTTATACGTAAAACTATCGTGGTTATCGATCATCAATACTTGTGTGGATTCAGTCATTATATAGAGGCACTAAGCAGTTGCTAGGATTTTATTGAGAGGTCATTTTGGCAGATCATCTTAGCATCATTTACTTAGGGATTAAATATAAGGGCTTGACGGATCGGTGAATTAGGAAAAACACGGCTAGATACTGCTAATAGCTGCTTTAAAACTTACCACCATAGTCTGTTTTGAATTAATATAACCAATTTGGTGCAATTATTTTAATATAAACCATGATTGCTCTGTTTTAGTGAATTTATTGAGATTATAAAGGTTTATATTGGTGCAATTATTCAATAATCTAGCGCTGACCATAAGCTGACCATAAAAAACAACGCTATCTAAGTGTTTGTAAAAGATGGCATAGGGTTTGCACCACTAGTATAGGTAAGGCTAAGGATAAAATTATGGCGATGCCTACAGCGTTTTTCTCTATATCTTATCTCTATAGATTATGAATAGGGAGTAGCCGCTTAGTAATCGAGTCTATGATTTTATAGCGTCTTCACCTATACTTAGGCGCAGAATATGACCTCATACTATTGATAATATTTTATGGATAATTGGCCTTGCAGTACTGTGCATTTGTGGCTACTAAAATAAGTAGCCCCCACCCGTATTTAAGCAAGATAACCAATAACGAGCATGATGCTCTTTAGACAATCTCTAAACAATAGCAACGCAAGATTACCGCAATATTTAATTAAACGATCACTATACTGGAGTGTTTTATGTCGAATAAACTGTTTGATCTCATCGAAGAAACTGGTGCTAAATGGGTAGACTTTCGCTTTACCGATACCCGTGGTAAAGAGCAGCACATCAGCTATCCGGCTTCTACTATTGATGAAGATGTCTTAGAAGATGGCAAAATGTTTGACGGCTCATCAGTCGCTGGCTGGAAAGGTATCGAAGCGTCAGATATGATCCTACGCCCAGATCCAGAAACGGCTTTCCTTGACCCGTTCTTTGACGTACCAACCGTAGTCGTGACTTGTGACATCATCGAGCCCATGACCATGCAAGGCTATGACCGTGACCCACGCTCAATCGCTCGCCGCGCTGAAGAGTACCTCAAGTCTACCGGTATCGGTGACACCGCTTATTTCGGTCCAGAGCCAGAATTCTTCGTATTTGACGATGTAAAATGGTCGGTCGATATGTCAGGCTCAAGCTCCAAGATTACGGCTGAAGAAGCCGCTTGGTCGACGAATGAAAGCTACGAGTGGGGCAACATGGGCCACCGTCCACGCGTTAAAGGCGGTTATTTCCCAGTACCACCAATCGATAGCTCACAAGATCTACGTGCGGTTATGTGCCAACGTTTAGAAGACGTTATGGGTCCAGATCGCGTCGAAGTGCATCATCACGAAGTAGCATCTTGCCAGTCTGAAATTGGCGTGTCATTCAACACGATGGTTCGTAAAGCGGACGAAGTACAACAGTTTAAATATATCGTGCATAACGTCGCGCACCAGTTTGGCAAAACGGCTACCTTTATGCCTAAGCCACTAGTGGGTGATAATGGGTCAGGTATGCACGTGCATATGTCGATCTCTAAAGATGGCGTCAATACCTTTGCTGGCGACGAATATGCGGGCTTATCTGAAAGCGCCCTATACTTCATCGGTGGTATCATCAAGCATGCGCGCGCTCTAAATGCTATCGTGAACCCATCGACCAACAGCTATAAGCGTCTAGTACCTCATTACGAAGCACCGATTAAATTGGCATACTCAGCCCGTAACCGCTCAGCCTCTATCCGTATCCCTCATGTGAGTAGCCCTAAAGGTATCCGTGTAGAAGCTCGCTTCCCTGATCCAACGGCCAACCCATACTTAGCCTTTGCTGCCTTGTTGATGGCCGGCCTTGACGGTATCCAAAACAAAATGCATCCTGGCGATGCGGCTGACAAAAACTTGTATGACTTACCACCAGAAGAAGAAGCGCTAATCCCAACAGTGGCTGAAAACTTAGAAGTGGCCCTACAAGCGCTAAAAGACGATCATGAATTCTTGCTCAAAGGCGACGTGTTCAGTAAAGATATGCTAGATGCCTACATTGCTGTAAAACAAGAAGAAGTCGACCGCTTGAACATCACCGTTCATCCTATCGAATTCGATATGTACTACAGCTGCTAGTTCATAGCGGATTGGATTGACTAATAGCATGGCAATGCGCTAAATAGTATTTCGCTAAATAGTCGTCCTATCACCAAGCATCTTGTTTCAAGAAATCCAGCCAGATTTATTTTGGCTGGATTTTTTATTTACCCAGTGGTTTTTATTTAGAAAGCTATTTTTATTCCTCTATCTTTATTGCGCTGTCGCAATGGTACAAAGTAGGGATAATTGCTATAGTAACCTCACTTTAGCCCCATCTTGATATGACAAAGAGATATGATGAAACCCCTTACTTATTTATCTGCTAGCCTTACGTTGGCCTTTTCTTTCCTAGCGCTGACAGCGGGAACGGGGCAAGCTGCGTCTATTTATAAAGTCGTCGATAAAGACACAGGACGCATTACCTTTACCGACCGTCCCGATAGCTATAAACAAGATAACAGTAAACAGGTGAGTGATACCCATATCGCGACGGCGCGTCCAAGCGCTGCTTCTGGGACCAATGCCCCAGCATATTCTGCAACGGGCACTAATACTAATGCAGGACAAGCGCTATCTGTGCAAAATAATACGCCACCTGAGCTAACCACCAAGGCAGTGGCTAGCTCTACATCAGCCACTTATCGCTTAGCTATGACCACGCCGGCAAGCTCACAGGCTTATCGCCGTCCTGCGCAAACTATCGATATTCAGTTGGCGGTCTCGCCAGCATTAAAAGCAGCGGATAAGATAGCCATCTATTTGGACGGTAATGAAGTCGCGCAAGGGGTGACCGCACAGCTGCCTACGATTGATATGTTACCCGGTGAACACCAAATCTCGGGAAAAATTAGCAATGAGCAAGGGGTGGTAATTGCTGAGGTCAGTCAGATCATTTATATCCTGCAAAATACCTTGGTACTACAGCAGAAAAAGTTGAAAGAGCAGCAACTGATTGAGCAGCTAAAGGCTTATGAAAAACTATCTTGGCCGCAAAAGCTCTATCTACAGATGCAACAGCAGCACTTGCCCCAAGCGGCGCTACCAAAATTGCATAAAGATAAGAGCAGTGACGAAATCAAAGATGCTGCCTCGCAAGCTATTGGCGGGCAGGGAAGTGCCGTACAAACCCCTGTAAAAACCAGTTCAGCCTTTAAATAGCAAAAGTGTTATTAAGAAGAATGCAGACTAAATTTAAATATGAAAAAAGCTGTCCCTATGATTAGGAACAGCTTTTTTTTATGACTAAGCCAACTTATTTATGATCATGCAATGAGCAAGCTAGCTAGCTTAGCCAATAAGCCACTAGTAAGACTTATTTAACGAGTTCAATCGTACCATTGGCCGTCACAGTAATGGTGCTATTACCTGATTCAAAGTTCTGCGAAGGCACAGACGAATCCATAGATTCAGACTTCATCATCGCGCCATACATTGGGCGAGGGTAGTTGTTGCCAGTATTTAGATTAACATTAATGACGCGATAGCCCTTGGCATCCCAAGCAGTAGTCATGGTTTTAGCCTGCTCTTGAAAAGCTTTTGAGGCCTGTACCATAAGCTGACGCTCTAATTCATCTTTCTTCGGCTCTGATACACCAAAAGACAGGTTGTCCATCACTAAAGTCTCTTGCAAGTCCGCAATCAATTGACTGGTGGCAGCGAAGTCAGTGCTTTTTAGCTCGATATTAGCCTGACCCGTCCAACCGATGATTTTGTCGTTTTTATCATAGCGTGGGTAAGTGTTTTGCTGACCCGTTTTGACTGTCACGTTAGGGTAGCGCTTAGCAATAGCAACAGCAGAGTTGACCGCCGTATTTAGAGTCTTAGCCAAAGTCTTGGCATCAGTTGCTTGGGCTTTTTTATACAACGTAGCCCGCACTTCGTCATTCGCCACTTCCGATTTGACTTCGGTGTTAAAAGTCACTTGATTATAGCCGGTAGGCTCAGCATGAGCCGTAGTGCCCAGTGCCATTAAAGCGGAAATAGATAAAGCAGCGCCAGAAGCGATTAGACCTTTAGTGGCTTTTTTAGAGCTGTTTTTCATGACATTATTCATAATATTTTCCTCAGTTTTTATTGTGTAGGGTCATAGCTTGCTGTCGAGCTTTCTAATGCTGAAAGGAGCAGCAGGTACTATGTAGGCTCTATTTTTATCTATTTACGGAGCAGATAATAGGTTTGTTTTGTGAGCTGGTTGGGCTTACCTGTATACGGTATCAAGCAATTGTAACAAAATATTATTAATCGACAGTTCTGGCTTATTATTGTGTGCTAGGTGCCTGTTTTAAACAGGACGGAGCATAGTGATACTGTTATAGCGATAAGTGTCAGAATGCTATATCAAAAACGTTGATAGGCTAGATAAGTTAAAGATGGGATTGTATGGGGCGGTTGCGGATGGGAGTAGGCAGCTATAAGCAGATAATTTAGCGCTGGGGTTGTAATTCAGATAAACATCGGTATAATACGCCATGGTGGCTTCATTGGTAGCCTCGCAACATTGTACTGCAAATCCCGCCAGGACCGGAAGGTAGCAACGGTAGTGGATACAGTGTGTGCCGAGGATGTGCTGGTGAAGTCGCTTTTTTTTGCCTAAAATTCCTTGATTTCATTGGGCTGTAGCGAATCTGAATATAATTAGGTAGCCAATTTGATTACCATTTGCTGCTAAAAGCACAGTCAGCCTCGCAATATCATGAATTAATATGCTAATTTTTGCGCTATTTATTCTAGAGTACGTATAAGATTTACTTAAGATAAAACACGAATACCAGATACCCAAAAGCGAACAGGCTACTGACTTGTTCGCTTTTTTTATGGGCGTCTATTCTAAAAAGCTATTCTTAATGTTCTTGTTAGGGTGTTAATAATTGATGCTCTACCGCCACGCATCGTTGACCTTTAAAGACTAATAGCAAATGTAGAGAGGGTATAGCGAGCCAATGAGCAAAGCTGATACTCCTTATATTACGCTGCTCTAGATAGGTCAGACAATCTTGCCGATTACTGCCGACTGATAAAGGAGAGTAATTGACCTTATCCGAATTACCCGAACTATTCGACTTTGCGGTAGCAGACGGTGACGATAGCATGAAGTCCTCCGGGATCGTGGTCATGCTGCCTACGTGGTAATGGGGATTATTGGCGTTTTCTATAGTGGCTTTCATAAGATATCCTTGATTCATTACGAAGGTTTAAGAAGTTGCTATAAGCGTTAGGCGACGCGATACCAATCAATCTTGCGGGTGAGCATCATGACACTGGCAATTAAGACAAAGCAGAAGATGGCGCCTAGGAGTAGGTTTAAATCCTCTACAGTTAATAGCCCATAGAAGCCGGCATATAGACCGCCTAAAATTGCCGTGAATATTGCAGCTCGTTTGACACTATTGAGTACGTAGTAGGTATACCAACCAATCAATCCGACACAAGCGGTCGCTGCGATAGCGTAGGCCTGCCAAAAAACAAACTGCTCGGCTAGAGGCAGGAGTAACACGTAAAACACCAACAAGGCTGAGCCAACGAGTAAATATTGGATAGGGTGAATGCGCAGTGATTTAATGATTTCAAAAAGGAAGAAAGTACCAAAAGAGACTACGATTAATAGCAGCGCGTATTTCATCGCTCGTTCGGTCTGCAAATAAATATTATTGGGCTCGGCGAAGCTCACACCAAAGCCATTCATCTGGATGTTTTGTATGGATTGAGAGCTTGCCGTGTCATTCGCTGCTATCACTGCGACTTCTGCTTGGTACATAGCATCGATACTATCGTCCCTACCAGCAGGATAGAGATTGGACTGAATGTCGCAGGTAGCTCTTGGGTTGGTCAAGCATTGAGTTAGCATTTGATTATTGGCGACGGTGAGGTATTGGTTTTCCCACGTAGCTTGAAAACCTTGATTATCGAAAGTCTTGTCAGCAGGCAGCGCTTGCCCAATAAAGTTAGGGGCGTGCCAGTCGCTAGCCATAGTCATAGTGAACTGCTGACCTAATGGGATGGTCCGTACTGCACTCAGTCCCATAAGAGGTAAGTCTACGGTGATTTGTAGCGCCTTCTGCTGCACTAAATCTGCGGGCAGCAAGACTTCCACATAGCTTAGACCGGCCATTTTTGGCGTGACGGGATAGTTGGCGGTCATTGCTTTGCCATTGACTTGGACAATAGGCAGTTGCGAGACCCCGCGTAGGTCAGAGACTGGGATTATTAAGCGCGCGGCTGACCAATCATAACTGATGCTATCACCTTGTTTGATATAAGCGCTAAGGTCGACGTTTTCAGGATTAGCGACGGCTGGTTTGGTTGTCGAAGTCGTTGCGGCTGTCGTTGAAGGAGGACTGGCGGGAACTGTAAGCGAGCTAAGCTGGTACTGCTGCTTAAAAGTGAGGTCGCCTTGATAGCTGGTCGCATGATAGATACCCCGTTGATAAGTATCGGTACTCACAGCTAGCGATTGCTGGGCTTGAGTCGTGCTAGCAAGTTGGGGCGTGGTTAATTCGAAAGCAGGCCGACAATTACGTTCCTTTTCGGCATCACAGTTCGGCGTAATGACGGTCGGTACCGCGATAAACGGGGTAATGACCTCTTGCGGGTTGACGTGTTGGCTACTGATCTCGTTGACGACCGTATCCGAGTATTGCTGGCGCTCATAGACTAAAGATTGCATTAGGTTTAGGCCAATGGCAAAGATAAGGCAAAGGCCGCCGATAATAGACAGTTTTATGATTAGGGCTTTTTGCATGGGGCATCCTCGTTATCGTTATAAAAGCTAGCATCATCAGTCGGCTATAAGGTCAAGCGGATAGTGTGCTTAGCGACTAATTTACGGTAACGATAAGAAAATATGATGCGCCATTAATGGAAAAAATATGGAATTGAGGCAAGCGTAAAGTGGTAGTAGAAAGGGGGTTAAAACCCGACAGGTTGGAACCCAAAGCAGAAGGTAGTAATAATTGGTAATAGCTTAATAATTAGTGTGTGCGGTTTCGTTAATCATGAGGGATAGGAGCAGCTAACGGCAGCTCTATTGTGACTAATACCCCATTAGTAGGCTGATTAATTAAGGTAGCGTTTGCCGTCTCTATATCTGTGGTTAATGGTCGCAGGATGTCTTTAGAGATATTGCGAATACTAACCCGACCGCCATGATGCTCAATGACTTGTTTGACCAAGGTGAGCCCTAAGCCAGTGCCTTTCTTCGCTTGCATCCGCGGCTGTGAGGCATCATTCGAGAATATCGCTTGATGCGATAGGCTAAAGTAACGGTCGAATACTTTGGCTAAGGCGTATTCAGGAATAGGAGCACCGTCATTAAAGATATCAATCTGTAAGCTATTAGCATGGGGGCGTAGATTAATAATCACCTGCGATTGCGCAAAGTAGATGGCATTATCGAGTACATTTTGCAGCGCTTGACTGAGCCAAAACTTATCGGCGAATAGCGTGAGACTTTGATCCAAAGCGGCATTCTGAGCTAGCGTAGTGCTAGCAATGGGCTGCTCATTAATCCATAGCGGGATTTCAGACAGTTGCCGCTGCTGCAACTTTGCTTGCGCTAGCGTCAGTAAGGACTGCAATAGCTCAGGGAGGTCTAAAAGCTCTTTTTGTAGTTTAAAGGTGGGCTGCTCGACAGTGGCTAATAGCAGTAACCGGTCTATTAAGGATTGCAGCTTAATACTTTGCTCAGTGATGGTCTGGCTGAGCATCAAGCGATCTTCTTCTTCTAAGTCTGAATCTTCTAACAGCTCACCGCTAGCACGAATGGCCGTCAGGGGGCTTTTTAGCTCGTGGGTGAGTGTATGCACATAGTCGGTGACATAAGCGCGATTCTCCAAGCGATCTTTCATACCTTCGATAGTGTCTGACAGCTCATTTAACTCACGACCTAGGTAGAAATAGGGCTTGTCGGTCTGCTTGGCAAGTGAACGGGTATAGCGAGCCACCAGTGCCATACTTTGCTTGAGCCACCAAGCGACCAAGCCCGCCATGATGAGGGCGAGGGCACTGATGACCAGTAGGGCGGTCAGCATTCGACTGCGGGTGGCCTCCAAGTACGGCACGATAGTTGCGACAGGCTTACCCACACTGACGACACCAAGTATGGTGCCATCAGCGCTTTCAATAGGTTGGGCGACATACATCACTGAAGACGTGCTATCACCAGGGCGCTGTGCCGTACTGCGAGCGCCGTAGCCTCCGCGTAGGGTTAGATAGACATCATTCCAACGGCTATAATCTTGTCCTTCAGCATTGTCCGCCCCTTGACGAGAGTCATAAATGACCATGCCTTGTGGATCAGTGACATATACGCGAAAGCTGCTGTGGGTCTTGAGATGATACCAAGGTGTCGGTGTATTAGCAGAGCGCTGCTGGTTCGGGTTCAATTTGAGAGTATTAGCTTTGCTAGGTTTACGGCCAATAAAAGCTTGATCCAAAGTCGTCTGATAGTCGTCGTTATATAGTAGACCAGTTTGCATAGGCGGTCTGAGGCTGACGGCCAATAGTTTGCTGGTGTCCACGAGGGTATCTTCAATGACCTGTTGGGTCGTGGGTTTGACGTACTCAAAGAGTTGGGTAAAAGCGACGACGCTGGAGAGAATAATAATCACGGCTACCGCTAACCAAATGCGGAAGAAAATACTTAGGTTTAGCGGTTGAGTCGCGATAGACTTCGCATCACTATTAGCGCTACTCATTGTCTCTGCGGGTGCGCCAATAGGATGCAGTTTGGTATACCAGTTATGGGCTGCTGAGGCAAGACTTTGCTCATCAGTTTGCTGAGCAGCGTCGGATAGCTCGGAATTATTAGCCTGCGAAGTACGGTTAGAATTAGGTGTAGGCGTAGGATTAGGGGTAGTCATAAAAGTTTTATGGCCGCTTATGCCGGACTTAAGCTATAGCCTAAGCCACGGTGGGTATGGATGACCTCGATATCATCAGCAACTTTAGCCAATTGCTTACGGATAGACTTGATATGGCTGTCAATAGTGCGGGCGAGACGGTGGTCAGGATAGTCGCTAATGGCCTCTAACAATTGCTCACGGCTAAAGACTTGCTTGGGGCCGGCTAACAGGGCCATCAGTAGCTTGCGCTCGGTGTTGCTTAGATCGAGCTTCTGGTCATGCCAGTGCAGGCTATAATCGAGCGGCTGATAAACCCAATTGCCATAAGGCGAGGGTATGTGCTGCGGCTCAGTCGAGCTATTAGCCGAAGTAGGCTCGCTTTGTGCTTGCGTAATCAATTGCTCGCGACGCCAAATGGCCTTGAGACGAGCGACTAATTCACGTGGGCTAAAGGGCTTAGCACAATAATCATCTGCGCCCATCTCTAACCCTAAGATACGATCGACTTCATCACTGCGCGCAGTCAAAAATAAAATGGGCAAATCCGTCTGTGCACCAATAGTATCGGCATGACGGATATGCTGGCATAAGCTTAGACCATCCCCATCGGGCAAGCCCACATCTAAGATGATGGCAGTGAGCGGCGTATCTGAGGCCTGCAGATCTTGCAGAGTCGGCAGTACCGCACTGGCATTGTCTAGCCAGGTCAGCTGCCAGCCCTCACGCTTAAAAGTCACCTTTAACGAGGTAGCGATAGCAGGGTCATCTTCGACTAATAAAATATGCGGGCAAGTACTCATGAGGGCGTGCTCTGTCATAGGGTGCGATTATCGTAGCATAGTTTGCCCAGCGTACGGTTCGCCGTACCGCTATATACGGTGAATAATCTATGAAAAATTGATGTGTAGTCAGTGGTTAGCTAGCAGTCGCTGCTTGGCTAGCGTTTCAGGATTAGTGAATAAGAGAGGCGGGCAGTAGTATTTGCCAGTTGTTATAAATCATTACTAAGCCGCTGATTACCATAAGGATAACCAGCACGATACGAAATTGTTGGACGCTCATATTGCTCAAAAAACGCTTGCCGATGATATTGCCTAAGGCCGCTCCTAAGCCTAATACCAAGCCGAATAGCCAGAGCTTACCAGTCAATACGCCAAAAAAAGTATAACTGCCTATTTGCGCAAAACCCACGATAAAGGAATTCGCTGTTTTGGTAGCAATCAAATCCTCTTTTTGCAGGCCGGCATTGATGTAAAAGGGGTTCATAATGGGCCCTAGACCTCCCGCTAAGGTGCTAATAAACGCCACGAGGAAGCCTAAAGGAATAAAACCAACCTTGGGCATAACGAAAGCTTTAGCGACTTTGCCGAATCGGTACTGCAATATAGTAGAGACTAAAAAGACGCCTACCACCAGCTGAATCCAGTGAGCATCTAACTTACTAAATAGTAGCCCTGCTAGCCAAGCCCCAAGTAAAGCACTGGGGGCGTAATAGCGCACCAGTTGCCAGTTAATATCGCGCCAAAAAAGATAGAGGCGGACCGGTTGGCTGACAAAATTACCTAAGTTGATGACTGGTGGCGCAGCAGCAGGTCCAAGCAACCAAGAGACTATAGGAATCAGCATGAGCGCACCGCCGCCACCTGAAACCGTAGAGATAATAAAGGCTATAGCTCCCGCGATGAATAACCAACCGTATAGCCCTAGCGAGGTATCTACCGATAACTGACTTAATACCTCCAACATGCTCAATCCTTAGCAAAGGTAAGTTACTGCTGTAATTAATGCATTTAAAACGATGTCATTAACGCCTTTAAAGCTATCAGTATTTCATAAAAAAAACCAACTTAATATTAAGTTGGTTTGTGACTTATTGCTCGATGACCATGCTATTGATTTAAGTTTTATAAGCCTTTGCAATTGGCATAATAGCTAACCGTCGCTGGCCAGTCCGAGAAGATAGCTTTTACTCCGACATCTTTTGCTAAGACATCGATATAAGTCAGCAAATCACCGTCGTTATTAATGGCATCTTCTAAGCCAGAATAGTACCAACCGCCGCCAGTAGCTAGCGGACCTGAACGCTCAAGTGACCAAGTGATGATTTCTAAACCGTTGGCTTTAGCTTGCTTGGCATATTCGGAAGGCAGCAGGTTGCCATTACCATCGCTAGTGACCAGTAGCCAAGCGGCGGGTGCAATGATGTTAATGCCTCGAGCTTTGATATCCGCCATACTGTGTAGCCAAGTGCTAGGGTCATTTTTATCAAAAGTCTTGCCCGCTGCGGTCTCATTGCTATCGTCGGTGAGATAGACGGCGTTGGCACCAAAGTCAGGGTCGTTTTTTAGCCAATATTCTACATCGGCGATATTAAAAGACTGCGGATAGACATCACTGGCGGCGACCCCTGCAGCCTTATAGGTGTCGATAAGCTGTTGACGATAGTTGTCTAAGCTATAGCCATTAAATGGCATGGCTACGACGGGTTCTTTAAGTTCTGGCGTGTGCTTCATACCGAGACTTTTGGCCAGTTCGATATGTTCCTTTAACGTCAGTACTTGACCATTTTGGGCATATAAATCGGTGCGCCATGGTGCAGTGGCGTCCATATAGTCTGTAATAGTAGTGGCGCTAGTATTGGCCGCATCCATTTTACCTTTTAGACTTTTGAATTCGTCAGCAGTAATATCCGAGGTACGACATTCGATATTGGCAGCGTTGCTGAGATTACCATTTGCGTCTATAGCAGGTGGCACTGTACAGCTACTGGCTAGCGGCGAGGCGACGATATTG
>Ga0098065_1000422_pt1 | contig 20269 bp, 17 predicted proteins | sample 25_taG_FD_75062 | JGI IMG/M metagenome (GOLD analysis project Ga0098065, IMG submission 75062) | Marine viral communities from Cariaco Basin, Caribbean Sea - 25_WHOI_OMZ | ecosystem: Environmental > Aquatic > Marine > Oceanic | place: Caribbean Sea: Cariaco Basin | collected 2014-11-08 | reverse complement strand
CCTGTTTACGCGCCAGCTGGCGGAACATTAAAGCATGCGGTAAAAGAAGGTGCAATTATTTTTAATCCAGACAATAAAGAAGATGTGATAGAACAAAATGCACATCAATTAGCAAATATAATTTACGATTCCCCACAACCTGTATTGTACCCTAATGGAGATGTGCGTAAGAACTCTATCCCTTTTATAGTAATATGGCTTATTTTAGGAAGTATTTTTTTTACGTTTCGTCTTGGGTTTATAAATGTTAGAGGTTTTACGCATTCTATAGATCTTGCGAAAGGAAAATATGATAACCCGGATGCTCCTGGGAGAATAAGACATTTTGAAGCAATGACAACGGCGGTTTCAGCAACTGTTGGATTAGGGAATATTGCAGGGGTAGCAGTTGCTATTTCTTTAGGGGGAGCAGGAGCGACTTTTTGGATGTTTATTGCTGGGTTTTTCGCCATGTCTTTAAAATTTGTGGAGTGCACACTTGGTGTAAAATATCGCCATATTAATGAAGAAGGACGGATTTTTGGTGGTCCAATGAATTATCTGCGATATGGACTGGAAAAAAGAAATATGAAAGGAGCCGGTAAAGTACTGGCTATTTTATTCGCTGTTTTGGGTGTAGGAGCTTCTTTTGGTGGGGGAAATATGATTCAGTCTAACCAGGCGTTTAAAATTGTTTCAGACCAGATTCCTTTTTTAGAAGGGAATGGATTTTGGTTTGGTTTAGGTTTTGCCGTTTTGGTAGGAATTGTAATTATTGGTGGTATTAACAGTATTGCTAAAGTAACCGGGAAGGTAGTGCCATTCATGGCCATTGTATATATTTTAGGATGTTTTGTGGTAATAGGGACCAATATTGAAAATATAGGAAATGCGTTTCATGCAATTTTTGATGGGGCTTTTTCGGCCAGTGCCATGAAAGGCGGTTTTATAGGCGTGTTGATTGTAGGGTTGCAACGGGCGGCATTCTCTAGTGAAGCTGGGGTTGGATCTGCTGCTATTGCCCACAGTGCATCTAAGACTAAAAATCCCATTGCTGATGGTTTCACCTCGCTGGTTGAACCATTTATAGATACAATGGTTGTTTGTACGATGACAGCTTTGGTGCTTATTTTTACCGGAATGCATGAAGTTGATGGTATGGGGGGTGTAGAACTTACTGCTGATGCTTTTGGGAGCGTAATTTCCTGGTTTCCTGCGGTACTTGCTTTCGCTGTTTTTTTATTCGCATTTTCAACAATGGTTTCCTGGTCTTATTACGGCATGCGTTCGTGGACGTATCTTTTTGGAAGAAGTAAAAAATCAGAACTAATTTATAAGATCATGTTTCTTTTATTTGTGGTGGTGGGAGCTTCGGCAAGTTTAGGAGCAGTGCTTAGTTTTTCTGATATGATGATCCTAGCAATGTCTTTTCCGAATATTATTGGATTGTATGTAATGTCTTCTGAAATCCGTGGAGACCTAAAAAATTATATGAAGCGATTACGTAATAATGAGATTTTTATTAATCCAAAATTCGAAAAGGCAGATTAAGTAAATAGTATACTATCTCAATTCTGTATAATTTAGTTAGTTTTTTCTAAATGCTGGATGCCATAAAAAAGGAAGGCACCCAAGAAATACATTATGGCATCCAGAAGGTCAGCAGTATATCGCTGCATGAACGATGGCAGGATTAACTCAAAATAGATGGAATAAAGAAAGCTTAAAGTTATTATCGGTAGTATTGGAATGTTATATAGTGGATCTTTTTTTATCCATTGAAGAATCAATAAACAACATCCAAAAACTATAGGCATACATAAAAAGTCTTTAAAATAATAACGAATCCAGAATGGTAGGTATAATGGATATCGAATGCTATATTCTATTATAACAAACAATAAAAAGCAAGTGATTACGAAATACCATATATACCTCACAAGAACATATTTAAGTTTAGCAGTTATTTTTTGTTAAGTTCAAAAAGGAAATCACTTGATTTTTAGTCGGTATGCTATACTATAGAGTAGCCCATATAGTAATGTTAAGCACCTAAGTTATTTTGTATTCTTTCTAAATCAATCGATTATAGCAATGAAGCTTTGATCTTGATTTGGCTATAAAGCGACTACTGTTGCAAAAAATGCAAGGATGCCACCTATTCCTAGAATGATAATCCAAATGGCATATCCGCTTTTAGCAAAAAATCGAATAACCGGGTTTTTATGGTCTCTTATTGATCTTTCTGATTCGGGGCTTTTAGAAGATTTATTCTCAGTACGGGAATCTGGACGACGTTCCGTTTGGTGATTATTAGAAGCCATTTTTTCTTTAGAAAAATATTGAAATCTATCATAAGTTCAAAACTGACTTTCTATTTATAAGTTTAATTTAACTTTATCTGAAAATAAGATTGAAATGTCGCAATACTTTAAGAAGACCTTTAATAGCTTAAATGCTTAAATATGTATTTTTACTCCGTAATCAAGATGAATTGCTATAATCCCATCTAGCTACTTTTATTGTTATTTGATTAGAATACAAGAAAAACTAGCAAATTCTTTATGTGTTTGCTACGGAGAGTTTATTTATAAAAGCTTGCTTTATTTTAATTTCCAGTGTTATAAGCTATTCATTAATCTAAAATCCTATTACGATGAAACTATATTACTCGCTGTTATTATTGGTTTTTAGCGCTATCAGCATTTCTTGTAGTTCTGGTAGAAGTATACCTGAAGCTCAAAAGGACAACGGATCAGAAAGGAATCCAAAATACAGTTATTTAGCTTTAGGAGATTCTTACACCATTGGAGAAAGCGTTAAAGAATCTGAGCGTTGGCCGGTACAGCTTACCAAAGGCTTGAGGGAACGTGGATATGCCATGGCAGCACCAAAAATTATAGCGAGAACAGGATGGACTACAGCAGACCTTATCGCCGGGATAAATTCAGAATTAGACGTGCAGCGAGATTTCGATTTGGTTTCTATTTTAATAGGAGTGAATAACCAGTATCAAAATAAATCAATTACAGAGTATGAAGAGGAACTTCGTGAGATTTTTAGAAAGGCCATAAACCATTCTAAAAAGATGGAGGCAGGTGTTTTTGCAGTAAGTATTCCTGATTATGGTGTAACTCCGTTCGGTGCTGCCAAAAAAGATGAAATTGGTCGTGATATCGATGCTTTTAATGAAGTTTTTAAACGAGTAGCGCAGGATTTCAATGTAGATTTTTACAATATTACCCCAATTTCCAGAAGAGCGGCTGATGATCCGGATCTTATTGCTGAGGATGAATTACATCCTAGCGGATTGATGTATCGCTATTGGGTAGAAGATTTTATCCTGAATGTAGTTGAAAAATTACCTAAGGAGTAGAGATATTTTATGATATTGATTTTTAGCGTATTAACTGATTCTTTCATAACTTTAGGAAGTGAGAGAAGAATTTTTACATTATATATGGCAATTTCAGAAGTTTGATAAAAAGCAACTTCAAACAGTTAATGGCGAACCGCTAGAAATCTATCATACCGGAACTCACAATGCTGAGAGTGGCCCCGATTTCTTTGCTGCGAAATTGAAAATAGATAAACAGCTTTGGGCGGGGAATGTAGAAATTCATCTAAAATCTTCAGACTGGTATTCCCATAGTCACCATACCGATACCAATTATGATAATGTAATTCTTCATGTGGTCTACGAACATGACATTGATATTTTTAGAAAAGACGAATCTGTTATTCCTACCCTTGCTTTAAAAGAAAAAATTCCACCCCAAATTCAACAAAATTGCCTTCAATTATTTGAAAAGGATCACGATTGGATTAATTGTGAAAAATTCTTTCCTGATTTTAATGATTTTGATGTAGAGAACTGGTTAACACGTTTATATGTTGAGCGTCTCGAAGAGAAAACACAGCTTATTTTTGATTTATTGAAAGAAAGCAACAATGATTGGGAGACGGTCATGTTTAAATTACTCGCTAAGAATTTTGGATTAAATAGAAATGGCAACGCTTTTTTAAATTTGGCTATTTCCATTGATTTTGAAGTGATTCGCAAACTTTCTCAATCTCAATTTCAATTAGAAGCTGTTTTGTTGGGACATGCAGGCTTACTACAAGAGGATTTTCAAGATAGTTACTTTAAAGCATTGAAAAAAGAATATAACTATCTTCAGAACAAATTTAAAATAGGTGAACCAATACAAACCTCTCCAGTATTCTTCAGGTTGCGTCCCGATAATTTTCCTAGTATAAGATTAGTGCAGCTGGCGGCTGTTTTTGCTAAATCTACTTCGGTGTTTAATACTCTTAGTAAAGCTAAGATCAAAGCTAATATCTATAAGGTTTTTGATGTAGAAGTGACTGAATACTGGAAAACACATTACAACTTTAATAGTTCGCACGATCCCAGGCAAAAGAAACTCACCAAATCTTTTATAGACCTATTAATCATTAATACTGTTATTCCTGTTCAATATGCTTTTGCGAAAAAAAACGTGAATAAAGAAGAACACTATCTTGATCTAATTGCTGAGCTTGATCCTGAAAAGAATGTTGTTATTCGGCATTTTCAGGAATTAAAACCCAAATTGTTTAAAAATGCAATGCACTCCCAGGCGCTTTTGCAATTAAAACATAGGTATTGCGATAATAACAAATGTTTAAAATGTGCTTTAGGGGTGAAGCTTGTGAGAGGGAAATATTAGTTATATTTGGCCTGTGAGACAAAATTTTTACAACTTAAGATATTATTTAGAACGTAATGGCTTTTACGTTTCTTCTCGCCTTGCCGATAAAATTGGAATGCGGGCAAAAAGTGTAAGACTGTTTTTTATCTATGTGACATTTTTCACTTTTGGGGTAGGTTTTGCAGTATATCTTACATTGGCTTTTTGGTTAAAACTTAAGGATTTGGTATATACTAAAAGAACTTCGGTATTCGATCTTTAGCAAGAATCGTATAAAAAATAGGGGGATAATTAATATTTTTGTTAAGTTTCATTAACAAAACCTTGACATTTTAACGACATAAAATTTGAATTAGCCTATTTTTTTAGCATCTTGCTGAGCGGAAAAAATAAATCTAAATTAAACACTAATTTGTATATGAGAAAGTACTTACTTTCAATGTTATTGCTACTTCCTGTGGCATTACTTCAGGCACAGGAGCTGGAAGTAAAAACAAAAGTCGGAAACCCCACAAATAAAATTAACGACGGATTTATAGACGTTGAAGTAACCGGAGGAACCCCACCTTACACTTATAAATGGTCTAATAAAGAGACTCCGCTTAGTTCTTCAAAAGCTGAAGGGCTAACTGAAGGAGTTCCTTACACTGTAGTTGTTCAGGATAGTGATGGGAATACGGCTACGGTAGAAGCTAAGGTGAAAGCTGAAGCGATTACTGAAAAATTTAATGGAATATTTACGCCAGCTGTTGAGGGATTAACAGCTGTTCTTTTTTGGGACCCTTTTGCAGCGATAGGTATTTATGATCCTATTGTGTACGCTGATGTGAAAAATGTCGAAACTCCGGGTTGGAGTGCAGATGTTCAGGATAAGTTTATGCTAAAAAAATGGCTTATAGCAGAAGGTTCGCATGTAGATAAAGGAGAGCAGATAGCTGTAGTGACCTCTACCAAAGGTGGTGATGTTCCCGTTTATGCAAGTGCTGCTGGTAAATTAAAGTACCTGGTAAAAGAAGGAGGCTCAATTTACGATTTTCAAAATACCGAAGATTTAATTGAGACTGGAGCACATTATCTGGCACAAATAAAATATGATGAGCCGGTAATTCTTACCTATCCAAATGGTGACCCACAATCTCACCCAATACCATTTATTGTGATCTGGTTGATTTTTGGTGCAGCTTTCTTTACGATAAGAATGGGTTTTATTAATATTAGAGGATTTAAGCATTCTTTTGAACTTGCTAGTGGAAAATATGATGATCCAGATGCACCGGGAACGATTACCCATTTCCAGGCCTTAGCGACAGCAGTCTCTGCTACGGTTGGTCTAGGGAATATAGCAGGGGTAGCTGTAGCCGTTTCACTGGGTGGTGCTGGTGCAACTTTTTGGATGATTATTGCCGGTTTACTGGGAATGTCTTCTAAGTTTGTAGAATGTACTCTTGGTGTAAAATATAGACATATTAATTCTGAAGGACGTGTATTTGGAGGGCCTATGAATTATTTACGTTATGGTTTGGAAAAACGTAACATGAAAAGTTTTGGTCGCTTTCTTGCTGGCTTCTTTGCTATTTTAGGTGTAGGAGCTTCTTTTGGAGGAGGTAATATGTTCCAGGCCAACCAGTCTTTTGAGATTTTGTCTGGTCAATTTCCAATGTTAGAAGGAAACGGATTTTGGTTCGGTATTATTTTAGCTGTTCTTGTTGGTGTTGTAATTATTGGAGGAATTAATAGTATTGCAAATGTAACGGGTAAAATTGTTCCCATAATGGCAGCAGTTTATATCATAGGAGCTTTTGTGGTTATTGGAATTAATATTGAAAATATCGGACCGGCATTAACCGCTATTTGGGATGGAGCTTTTAGTCCTTCTGCTTTAAAAGGAGGAGTTATTGGTGTATTGATCGTAGGATTCCAAAGAGCAGCATTCTCTAATGAAGCTGGTGTAGGTTCTGCTGCAATTGCGCATAGTGTGGTAAAAACAAATAATCCTCCTTCTGAAGGCTTTGTGGCATTATTAGAGCCTTTTATAGATACGGTTGTTGTTTGTACATTAACTGCTTTGGTACTGATCTTTACCGGAATGCATGAGGTTGAAGGAGTAGGTGGTACGCAGTTAACATCAGATGCGTTTGCAAGTGTGATCGACTGGTTCCCTTATGTGCTTTCCGTAGCGGTCTTCTTATTTGCTTTTTCAACAATGATTTCTTGGTCGTATTACGGTATGAGAGCCTGGACCTTCCTTTTTGGAAAGAGTACAAAATCAGAACTTATTTATAAAGTATTTTTCTTGGTATTTGTCGTAATTGGAGCTTCCATTAGTCTTGGTGCTGTACTGGATTTCTCTGATATGATGATTTTATCAATGTCTTTCCCTAATATTATTGGTCTTTATATAATGAGTGGAGAGGTTAGAGAGGACCTACGTGAATACTTTAGGAAATTAAAAGCAGGAGAATTATTTACTAAAGACGGTAAGCCAAAGACTACGATGCAATAATAATGTAGTCTAAACATATAAGTATGAAACACTGGAAATCCCATTTCGTTTTCAATAAAAGTGAACGGAATGGGATTTTTGTTTTAATTGCTCTTATTATTATCCTTCAGGTGTTTTATTTTAAGTCTCCTTTTCTATCCCTCGAGGAGGATATTCCCAAAGAAACGAATGCTGAAATTATTCAATTCCAGCATAAATTAGATAGCCTAAAGCAGGTCGATACCGGTAAAGATACTATTTATCCTTTCAATCCTAATTACCTTAAGGACTATCAGGCTTATCGAGTTGGACTGTCTTTAAAAGAGATTGATGCACTATTAGACTTTCGGTCTTCCGGGCAATGGATAAATTCTGCCGAAGATTTTCAGAGGATTACCGGTGTTTCAGACTCGGTTTTGGAGCAATTAATCCCTTATTTTAAATTTTCCGAATGGATTACTGATAACAACAATTCAGTTTCGATAAAACAAACCGCAGTTTTAAAGTTCGATCTAAATTCCGTGGGTGCTTTAGAACTTCAGAAAGTAAAGGGAATAGGAGAGGTACTTTCCAACAGAATAATAAAGTATAGGGAAAGTATTGGCGGTTATAGAAGTTTAATTCAGTTAAAAGATATTTATGGGCTTTCTGACGAGGTTCGGATCGAGCTTTTAAAATATTTAAATGAAATTCCGCCCAATTTCAACAAAAAGAATATCAACACTATTGGAGTTTTAGAGCTTTCAGAGCTTCCCTATTTTAATTATGACCTGGCAAAAGCAATTATAGATTACAGAAACCTTCATGAAGGAATAGATTCAATTGAAGTTTTGTTAAAAATAGAGGATTTCCCGGTCTTAAAAATTGATAGAATTCAATTATATTTAAGTTTTAATTGATATATTGTAAAAAAATACTATATTCTTAATTTTAAGTCCATTTTGTAAGGTAAATCTAAAAATGAATTTAATTTAGCGGTATTTTTTATAGAAATAGATCGACTATTTTTTACATTATTAAGATTAAATGAATTCCATGTATTTTACTGAAGAGCATGCTCTATTCAGAGAGAGTTTTAAAGAGTTTTTACAAAAGGAGGTAGTTCCACACATTGATAAATGGGAAGAGACAGGAACTATAGACCGTTTTATTTGGGAAAAGTTTGGTGAAATGGGGTATTTTGGTTTATATCAGCCAGAGGAATATGGAGGATTAGATCTTGATATATTTTATACCATTATATTCCTGGAGGAGTTACAAAAAATAAACTCAGGAGGTTTTGCTGCGGCAATGTGGGCGCATGCTTATTTAGCAATGACACATGTTAAAGTAGAAGCCAGTGAAGAACTAAAAGCAAAATATCTTACTCCAAGTATTAGCGGAGAGAAAATAGGTGCCTTATGTGTTACAGAGCCTTTTGGCGGCTCTGATGTTGCTGGAATGAGATCGACTGCAGAAAAAAAAGGAGATACCTATATATTAAACGGTTCGAAAACTTTTATCACTAATGGGGTTTATGCTGATTATTTAGTTGTGGCAGCAAAAACCAGCCCTGAGCTTAAAAGTAAGGGGATGAGTATTTTTATTGTAGATAGAAATGCGAAAGGAGTTTCTGCTTTAAAGTTGAATAAACTCGGGTGGAGAGCTTCAGATACTGGAGAGATTGCTTTTGATAATGTAGAAATCCCGGCCAGTAATATGTTAGGAGAGGAGAATAAAGGTTTTTCATATATTATGCAGCACTTTGCAATGGAGCGATTGATAATGGGGGTAAATGCGCATGCCAGAGCCGAATTTGCCCTGGATTATGCGATTAATTACATGAATGAGCGGGAAGCTTTTGGGAAGAAGATAAATGAATTCCAGGCCTTACGACACAAAATCGCAGATATGGTAAGCGAAGTAACGGTTATCAAAGAGTTTAATTATGCTACTGCCTATAAATTAGGAAAGGGAGAGTATCCGGTGAAAGAAGCTAGCATGTCTAAACTTCTAAGTACCAAAATTGCGGACGAAGTAATCTACGGAAGTTTGCAAATGTTAGGTGGCTACGGTTATATGGAAGACTATCCGCTAGCGAGAATGTTTAGAGATAGCCGACTTGGACCAATAGGCGGTGGCACCTCTGAAATTTTAAGGGAAATTATCGCCAAAATGGTCATAGATAAGAAAGAGTACAAGGCACCGGTGAAGGAGGTATTTAAATCGTAACCCGTTTTGGCGAAAATGATCCAAAGATTATCGCCAAAATGGTCATAGATAAGAAAGAGTACACGGCACCGGTGAAGGAGGTATTTAAATCGTAACCCGTTTTGGCGAAAATGATCCAAAGATTATCGCCAAAATGGTCATAGATAAGAAAGAGTACAAGGCACCGGTGAAGGAGGTATTTAAATCGTAACCCGTTTTGGCGAAAATGATCCAACGATTATCGCCAAAATGGTCATAGATAGGAAAGAGTACAAGGCACCGGTGAAGGAGGTGTTTAAATCGTAACCCGTTTTGGCGAAAATGATCCAAAGATTATCGCCAAAATGGTCATAGATAAGAAAGAGTACAAGGCACCGGTGAAGGAGGTGTTTATATGAAAAAGAGTGGAACAGTTTGAAAGTTAAAAGTTCTAAGCGTGAAGGTTTGATTTTAGTTTGAATGAGATTGTTCTTGTCGTTTTCATTTAAAATCTAATAGTTATTGTTTTTTGAGAATGTTACGTTTCACCTTGTATCATATTTAATTATTATACGTTATACATTTTATATGAGCTGTACCAGCTATAGACCGTATATTGTAAATTGTAAGCTGACTAAGTTCAAAGATTTTAATTTTGAAAAGTTTTAGGTTTAAGATTTAAGATTTAAGGTTGAATAATACATAAACTATCCTTTGGTTTTAGAGTGAATATCCAATAGTTGATTGCTTATTGCTAAAAATTATATTTAATCTTTTAAATAAAGTTGTGAGGAAGTAAAATTAGATTATATTTGCACCCTAATTTTCAAAGAAAGGAGGTGGATCTATGTTAATAATACCAGTAAAAGACGGAGAAAACATTGATAGAGCGCTTAAGCGTTTTAAGCGTAAATTCGATAAAACAGGAACAATGCGTCAGCTAAGAAGTCGTCAGCATTTTACAAAACCGTCTGTAGAACGTAGGGCGCAAGTTCAAAAAGCGCAGTATATTCAGCACCTTAGAGACCAGGAAGATATCTAGTATTTCCTTTCTTTTTTAAGAGTGAATAACGGTAAAGAAGCCCTGCTTCTTTGGTAAAAATATAACTGTTGATAGATAAAGTTTTTTAACTTTGTTTGTCAACAGTTTTTTTATGTCTATTCCGAAATTTAAAGATTATCTTCTTTTAGAGAAGAATTATTCCCTCCATACTCTTAAGGCTTATGAAGCCGATCTTCTCTCATTTCAGGAATTTTTATTGGCTGAATTCGAATGTTCGGATTTAAAGAATGTGGATTATGCCCAAATCCGGAACTGGATTGTTTCTCTATCAGAATCAGGTGTATCTAATAGAAGTATTAATCGTAAGATATCTTCGCTAAAATCCTATTATTATTTTCTGCAAAAAGTAGGGGAGCTGTCTATTTCACCTTTACAAAAACATCGGCCGCTTAAGATGGCAAAAAAGCTGCAGGTGCCATTTTCTAAAGTAGAAGTGGCTACTGTAATTAATGATATTGACACGGATAGTTTTGAAGGGATACGCGATAAAGCGATTATAGAGTTGTTTTATTCGGCAGGTTTAAGGCGAATTGAATTGATAAACCTGGGGATTAATGATCTGGATCTTGCCAGACTGAATATTAAAGTGCTTGGGAAAAGAAATAAAGAAAGATATCTGCCGTTATTAAAGAGTGTAGCGAAGACGATTGAATTGTATATAGAGCAACGAAGCCATATTGTGCCTGATACTGCAAAAACTTCTCGTTTATTTATCTCTTCTAAAGGAGACAAAATGAGTGAAAGTCTTGTTTATAGAATAATAAATACCTATTTTAGTAAGGCGTCGGCTAAAGTAAAGAAAAGTCCTCATATACTTAGACATTCCTTTGCCACGCACTTATTGAATGAAGGGGCAAACTTAAATGCGGTAAAAGAACTCTTAGGTCATTCTAGCCTGGCGGCTACTCAGATCTATACGCATAATAGTATTGCAGAGCTCAAAAATATTCATTCGAAAGCTCATCCTCGTAACAATAAGGACTAGCTTAACCTTTTTGTTTAATTAAATTTTTGAAATTATGAAAGTAAACGTGCAATCTGTAAACTTTAACGCAGATCAGAAGCTGATTGGTTTTATTCAGAAAAAAATGGATAAACTAGAGAATTTCTACAGCAAGGTTATTTTTGCGGATGTTTATCTGAAAGTTCAGAAAACAAGTGATAAGGAAAATAAGATTACAGAAATTTTGCTGAGTATTCCAGGAGGGGATGTTATGGTGAAAAAGACATGTAAAACTTTTGAAGAGTGTGTAGATGAGTGTGTTAACTCATTGCAAAGACAGTTGATTAAACGTAAGGAAAAGTCCAAAGCTTATGCTTAGATAAAAAAATCTCAAAAATATATTTTGAGATCTAAATAATTTATATACATTTGCAGTCCGTTAGAAATAGCGGACTTTTTTATTGTGAAAAGTAAAGTGTTGCCGATGTAGCTCAGCTGGCTAGAGCAGCTGATTTGTAATCAGCAGGTCGTGGGTTCGAGTCCCTCCATCGGCTCTGAAATTTTGAATCTGAAAGCTTTAGTTTGCTTAATTTATTGAAAATTAACAAACTAGAAATTTTTCGAATTTTTTTTTGAAAAAAGCTTTGGATGGTGCTGTAAAATTACTTTAATTTGCAGCCGTTTTGATACCATCATAAAGCTGGCCTTCGGGTTGTAGTTCTATGAAATAATGGTATAATAATTTTGAGGGGAGATACTCAAGCGGCCAACGAGGACAGACTGTAAATCTGTTGGTTTTTACCTTCGCAGGTTCGAATCCTGCTCTCCCCACATAAGGAATTCAAGATTTAAAAAGTTAAGATTCGAAATTGAATTTTTAAACATTAAATATTGGATAAATAAGCGGGAGTAGCTCAGTTGGTAGAGCGTCAGCCTTCCAAGCTGAATGTCGCCGGTTCGAACCCGGTCTCCCGCTCAACAAAATTATTAAATGAGATCAATGATATCCGTAAGCTATTATTAGCTTATGGTTTTTGTTGTTTAAAGCAATCGGGTAGCTTAGCTATCCATGTTTGCCGACGTAGCTCAGGGGTAGAGCGCTTCCTTGGTAAGGAAGAGGTCACGAGTTCAATTCTCGTCGTTGGCTCTGGTTTAGTATAAAATTGAACACTAATATATAACTAAGATTAAATAAGTATTAATTATGGCAAAGGAAACTTATGATCGTTCCAAACCGCACTTAAATATAGGTACGATTGGACACGTAGATCACGGAAAAACTACTTTAACAGCAGCTATTACTAAGGTGTTAGCTGACGCTGGATATTCTGAAGCTAGAGCTTTCGATCAAATCGATAACGCTCCTGAGGAAAAAGATAGAGGTATTACCATTAACTCTTCTCACGTAGAGTACGCGACTGCAAACCGTCACTATGCTCACGTTGACTGTCCAGGTCACGCCGATTACGTTAAGAACATGGTAACTGGTGCTGCTCAGATGGACGGTGCTATCCTTGTTGTTGCTGCGACTGATGGTCCTATGCCACAAACTCGTGAGCACATCCTTCTTGGTCGCCAGGTTGGTATCCCAAGAATTGTTGTGTTTTTAAATAAAGTTGACCTTGTAGATGATGAGGAGCTTCTTGAGCTAGTAGAAATGGAAGTTAGAGATTTACTTTCTTTCTACGAGTATGATGGAGATAATGGTCCTGTAATTTCTGGATCTGCTCTTGGTGCTTTAGAAGGTGATGATAAATGGACACAGTCTGTTTTAGATCTTATGGAAGCTGTTGATAACTGGATTGAGTTACCACAGCGTGATGTTGATAAACCATTCTTAATGCCAATCGAGGATGTATTCTCTATTACTGGTCGTGGTACAGTAGCAACTGGACGTATCGAAACTGGTGTAGCTAATACTGGAGATCCTGTAGAGATTATTGGTATGGGTGCTGGTAAATTGACTTCTACAATTACTGGAGTAGAAATGTTCCGTAAAATTCTTGATAGAGGTGAAGCTGGTGATAACGTGGGTCTTTTATTAAGAGGTATCGAGAAAACTCAGATCTCTAGAGGTATGGTAATTACTAAACCTGGATCTGTAACTCCTCATGCTAAGTTTAAGGCAGAGGTTTATATCCTTAAAAAAGAAGAAGGTGGACGTCACACTCCATTCCATAACAACTACCGTCCTCAGTTCTACGTACGTACAACTGATGTAACAGGAACAATTAGTCTTCCTGAAGGAGTAGAGATGGTAATGCCAGGTGATAACCTTACAATTACTGTTGATTTGATTCAGCCTATTGCAATGAATGTTGGTTTACGTTTCGCTATCCGTGAAGGTGGTAGAACTGTAGGTGCTGGTCAGGTAACTGAAATTTTAGACTAATCATAGTTTGAATATATAAGGTATCCTGTGAAGAGCAGGATACCTTCTCTTTATCTTACGGGTTTAGCTCAGTTGGTAGAGCACTGGTCTCCAAAACCAGGTGTCGGGAGTTCGAGCCTCTCAACCCGTGCAAATACTTTAAGGAATGGCAGGAATTGTTAATTATATATCAGAGTCTTATAACGAGTTGAAAAACCATGTTACCTGGACAAGTTGGCCTGAAGCTCAAAGGCTAACAATTCTAGTTGCAGTTTTTTCTATTATTTTTTCTTTAGCTATTTGGGGTGTTGATACTTTATTCAGTACCGTGATTGAGCAATACTTTGAATGGGTAAAATCGTAAACTAGTTATGGCAGAAGTTAAGGATAAGAAATGGTATGTAGTTCGTGCCGTAAGTGGACAGGAAAATAAAGTAAAAGATTATATAGAGCGTGAAATTTCCCATATGGGTATGGAAGACTGGGTGGATCAGGTATTGGTTCCTACAGAAAAGGTTATCCAGATTAGAAACGGGAAGAAGATTAATAAGGAGAGAGTATACTTTCCAGGATATATAATGATTCAGGCCAATTTAGGTGGCGAAATTCCTCATATTATTAAAGGTATTAACGGAGTAATCGGTTTTCTTGGAGAAACAAAAGGTGGTGATCCTGTCCCACTTAGACAGTCTGAAGTTAATCGTATGCTAGGAAAAGTAGATGAGTTATCGGTTAAAACTGATAATGTTGCGATTCCTTTTACTCTTGGGGAAACTATTAAAGTAATTGATGGTCCTTTTAACGGTTTCAATGGAACTGTTGAGAAAATTAATGAAGAAAAGCGTAAGCTTGAAGTTATGGTTAAGATCTTTGGTAGAAAAACACCATTAGAGCTTAGTTATATGCAAGTTGAAAAAATATAATTGTTACAAATTTTTTGATAGTTTTTTATTTGCTTCCACTCTAATAAACTATCTTCTAAAAATGTAAAAAATGGCAAAAGAAGTAAGTAAAGTTGTAAAACTACAAGTTCGCGGAGGTGCTGCTAACCCTTCACCACCAGTTGGACCTGCTTTAGGTGCTGCCGGAGTTAATATCATGGAATTCTGTAAGCAATTCAATGGTAGAACTCAGGATAAACAAGGTAAAGTGCTACCAGTAGCTATTACTGTTTATTCTGATAAATCATTTGATTTTGTTATCAAAACTCCACCAGCAGCAGTACAGCTAATGGAAGCAGCAAAAACAAAAAAGGGTTCAGGAGAGCCTAACAGAAAAAAAGTAGCAAGTGTATCTTGGGATCAAATAAAAGAGATTGCTGAGGATAAAATGCAGGATTTAAATGCATTTACTATCGAATCTGCAATGAAAATGGTCGCTGGTACAGCTCGTTCTATGGGTATAACAGTAAAAGGTGATGCACCGTTTTAATCCAAAAAGAATTTAGAAAATGGCAAAGTTGACTAAAAAACAAAAAGAAGCTCAATCTAAAATCGAAAAGGGTAAAGCCTATACGGTTGCTGAAGCTTCTGCTTTGATCAAAGAAGTTTCTAGCGAGAGCTTTGACGCTTCTGTGGATTTAGCGGTACGTTTAAATGTAGATCCTCGAAAAGCTAACCAAATGGTTAGAGGGGTGGTTACATTACCACACGGGACAGGTAAAGATGTTAAGGTTCTTGCCTTAGTAACTCCAGATAAAGAAGAGGAAGCTAAGAACGCAGGTGCTGATTATGTAGGTCTTGATGAATACCTTGATAAAATTAAAGGTGGTTGGACAGATGTAGATGTGATCATCACTATGCCTAGTGTTATGGGTAAATTAGGACCCTTAGGACGTGTTTTAGGTCCTAGAGGTTTAATGCCTAACCCTAAAACCGGAACTGTGACTATGGATATCGCTAAAGCAGTATCTGATGTGAAGGCTGGTAAAATCGATTTTAAAGTTGATAAAACCGGTATCGTTCACGCTGGTATAGGAAAAGTATCTTTTAATCCAGATAAAATAGCCGGTAACGCAAGAGAATTATTAACGACGCTTGTAAAACTGAAACCTCAGGCAGCTAAAGGTGTATACATTAAAAGTATCCACATGTCCAGTACAATGGGGCCTGGTGTAGCAATAGATACAAAAAGGTTTACTGAGCAATAATAAGGTATTATGACAAGAGAAGAAAAATCAAAAGTAATAGAAGATTTAACTGCCCAGTTAGCTGATACTTCAACTATCTATATTGCAGATATCTCAGGTTTGGATGCCGGAACAACCTCTAATTTACGTAGAGCTTGTTTTAAAGCTAATGTAAAACTTGCGGTAGTTAAGAATACGTTACTAACTAAAGCAATGGAAGCCTCTGATAAAGATTTTGGAGATCTTCCAACAACTTTAAAAGGTAACACCTCTATAATGATTGCTGAAACTGGTAATGCGCCAGCTAAAGTAATTAAAGAATTCAGAAAGAAAAACGAGAAGCCTGTTCTTAAAGGTGCTTTTATTGATGAAGCAATTTATGTTGGAGATGAGTATTTAGAAGCTCTTTCTAATATTAAGTCTAAAGAAGAGGTTGTTGGAGATATCATTGGATTACTTCAATCTCCTGCTAAAAACGTTGTTTCTGCACTTAAATCAAGTGGAGGCAAACTTGCAGGGATACTTAAAACTCTTTCAGAAAAAGAGGACTAGTATAGTACGCACTTTTTAATAAATATAACTTTTACAAAAATTTTAAAACGATAGAAAATGGCAGATTTAAAAGAATTCGCAGAACAATTAGTTAACTTAACAGTTAAAGAAGTAAACGAGTTAGCTGATATATTAAAAGAAGAGTATGGTATTGAGCCTGCTGCTGCAGCTGTAGCTGTTGCTGGTGGAGCTGCTGCTGGTGGTGAGGAAGCTGCTGAAGAGCAAACTGAATTTGATGTAATTCTTAAAGCTCCAGGTGGATCTAAATTAGCAGTTGTAAAACTAGTAAAAGAATTAACAGGTCTTGGACTTAAAGATGCTAAGGAATTAGTAGATGGAGCTCCAAAAGCAGTTAAAGAAGGAGTTTCTAAAGATGAAGCTGAAGCTTTAAAATCTCAATTAGAAGAAGCAGGAGCTGAGGTTGAGCTTAAATAAGCTTGACGAGAGCAATATTATTTAGGTTTAGGCCTCAGGATACGCTCCTGAAGGTCTAAACCCTTTTGCGTATATGGAGCTAATGCTTTTTTCGCAAGCAATTTTTATATAAATTATAATCCGTCCATTGATGTTAGCAAAGCAAACTGAAAGATTTAGTTTCTCTTCTGTAAAGAACAGACCTGACTATCCAGATTTTTTGGATATTCAGATCAAATCTTTCCAGGATTTCTTTCAATTAGAAACAAAATCAGAAGAGCGGGGAAATGAAGGCCTTTATAACACCTTCCTTGAAAACTTCCCAATTACGGATACCCGTAACCAATTTGTATTAGAATTTTTAGATTATTTTGTAGACCCACCAAGATATTCTATTCAAGAGTGTATTGAGCGTGGTCTTACATATAGTGTACCTTTAAAAGCAAGGTTGAAACTATATTGTACAGATCCAGAACATGAGGATTTTGAAACTATCGTACAGGATGTTTATCTAGGGACAATTCCTTATATGACCCCTAGTGGGACTTTTTGTATTAATGGTGCAGAGCGTGTTGTAGTTTCTCAGCTTCACCGTTCTCCGGGAGTATTCTTTGGACAATCTTTCCATGCAAATGGAACAAAATTATATTCTGCCAGAGTAATTCCTTTTAAAGGTTCCTGGATAGAATTTGCTACCGATATTAATAGCGTTATGTATGCTTATATCGATAGAAAGAAAAAATTACCTGTAACCACTCTTTTCCGCGCAATTGGATTTGAGCGCGATAAAGATATTCTTGAAATTTTTGATCTTGCTGAAGAAGTAAAAGTTTCAAAAACAGGTCTTAAGAAAGTTTTAGGTAGAAAGTTAGCGGCTCGTGTGCTTAACACATGGTACGAAGATTTCGTAGATGAAGATACTGGTGAAGTTGTTTCTATCGAGCGTAACGAGATTGTTTTAGATCGTGATACCGAATTAGATAAGGATCATATAGAAGAAATTCTTGAAACAGGAACCAAAACAATTCTTCTTCATAAAGAAGACAATTCTACCGGTGATTATGCGATTATACATAATACACTACAAAAAGATCCAACAAACTCTGAAAAAGAAGCGGTTGAACACATCTACCGTCAATTACGTAATGCTGAACCGCCAGATGAGGAAACTGCACGTGGAATAATCGACAAATTATTCTTCTCAGATCAGCGTTATAGTTTAGGAGAAGTTGGTCGTTATAGAATGAACAAAAAACTTGGTCTTGATGTAGCTATGGATAAGCAGGTGCTTACCAAAGAAGATATCATTACCATTGTAAAATATTTAATTGAGCTAATTAACTCTAAGGCAGAGATCGATGATATCGATCACTTATCTAACCGTCGTGTTAGAACTGTTGGAGAACAATTATCTCAGCAATTTGGTGTTGGTTTAGCCCGTATGGCTCGTACGATTCGTGAAAGAATGAACGTTCGTGACAACGAGGTATTTACACCTATCGATTTGATCAATGCGAAGACACTTTCTTCTGTGATCAACTCATTCTTTGGTACCAACCAGTTGTCTCAGTTTATGGATCAAACCAACCCATTGGCTGAGATTACTCATAAACGTCGTCTTTCTGCGTTAGGACCTGGTGGTCTTTCCAGAGAGCGTGCTGGTTTCGAGGTTCGTGACGTTCATTATACTCATTACGGAAGATTATGTCCTATTGAGACTCCTGAAGGTCCTAACATTGGTCTTATTTCTTCACTTTCAGTTTATGCGAAAGTTAATGGAATGGGATTCATTGAAACACCTTATAGAACCGTAGAGGATGGAAAGATTAATATTTCTGAAGAGCCTATTTATTTAAGTGCAGAAGAAGAAGAAGGAAAGAAAATTGCGCAGGCAAACATTCCATTAGGAGATGACGGAACTATTGATACCGATAAGGTAATTGCACGTATGGAAGGTGACTTCCCGGTTGTGGATCCTAAAGAGGTACATTATACCGATGTTGCTCCAAACCAGATTTCATCAATTTCTGCGTCTTTAATTCCTTTCTTGGAACACGATGATGCGAACCGTGCGTTGATGGGATCTAACATGATGCGTCAGGCAGTTCCTTTATTAAGAGCAGACTCTCCAATCGTAGGAACTGGATTGGAAAGACAAGTGGCTACAGATTCTCGTGTATTGATTAATGCGGAAGGAGAAGGAGAAGTAGAATACGTAGACGCACAAAAGATTACAATTAAATACGATCGTACTGAAGAAGAAAGAATGGTAAGTTTCGATTCAGATTCTAAAACTTACGATCTTATTAAATTCCGTAAAACGAACCAGGGGACTTCTATCAACCTTAAACCAATTGTTAGTGTAGGAGATAGAGTAACTAAAGGTCAGGTATTATGTCAGGGTTATGCAACCGATAAAGGAGAACTTGCTCTTGGACGTAATATGAAAGTTGCCTTTATGCCTTGGAAAGGATATAACTTCGAGGATGCGATTGTAATTTCAGAGAAAGTTGTAAGAGACGATATCTTTACATCTATTCATATAGATGAGTATTCATTAGAAGTTCGTGATACTAAATTAGGTAACGAAGAACTTACCAATGATATACCTAATGTTTCAGAGGATGCAACGAAGGATCTTGATGAGCATGGTATGATTAGAATTGGTGCTGAAGTGAAGCCGGGAGATATTCTTATTGGTAAGATCACTCCTAAAGGAGAAAGTGATCCTACGCCAGAAGAAAAACTTCTTAGAGCGATCTTTGGTGATAAAGCGGGAGACGTTAAAGACGCTTCTTTAAAAGCTTCACCATCATTAAGTGGTGTGGTAATTAACAAGAAGTTATTTGCCCGTGCAATTAAAGATAAGCGTAAGAGAGCACAAGATAAAGAAGATGTTGCTGTTTTAGAGAAAAAGTACGAAGCGAAGTTTGCTGTGCTTAAATCACAGTTAGTAGATAAGTTATTTGCTATCGTAGGTGGAAAAACAGCTCAGGGTGTTCAAAATGATCTTGGAGAAGAGGTACTTCCAAAAGGTAAGAAGTATACCTTAAAGATGTTAAACTCTGTTGATGATTATACGCATCTTACTCAGGGTACCTGGACTACAGATGATCATACCAACGCGCTTGTAGCAGATCTTCTTCATAATTATAAAATTAAAGAGAACGATCTTCAGGGTAATTTAAGAAGAGAAAAGTTTACAATCTCTGTAGGGGATGAGCTTCCATCTGGAATCTTAAAACTGGCTAAAGTTTACATCGCTAAAAAACGTAAGCTTAAAGTAGGGGATAAGATGGCAGGACGTCACGGTAACAAAGGTATTGTTGCCCGTATTGTTCGCCAGGAAGATATGCCATTCTTAGATGACGGAACTCCTGTTGATATTGTATTGAACCCACTTGGGGTACCTTCTCGTATGAACATTGGTCAGATTTATGAAACTGTTCTTGGATGGGCAGGTCAGAAATTAGG
>Ga0098065_1000418_pt1 | contig 20405 bp, 20 predicted proteins | sample 25_taG_FD_75062 | JGI IMG/M metagenome (GOLD analysis project Ga0098065, IMG submission 75062) | Marine viral communities from Cariaco Basin, Caribbean Sea - 25_WHOI_OMZ | ecosystem: Environmental > Aquatic > Marine > Oceanic | place: Caribbean Sea: Cariaco Basin | collected 2014-11-08 | reverse complement strand
GACGTGTTACTCAAACAGCCAGAGTCGGACTACGACCTGTTCCCGGTGCCGCAGCAGTCCATCAGCCCACCAGACCACCTGATCGGCTTTTACGCCAGCACGCTGCTCCGGGATGGCGGAACATTGCAGGTAGGTATAGGGTCCCTGGGCGCTGCGGTAGTGCACAGCGCCATTCTCCGCCACCGTCATAATGAGCAGTGGCAGGCGTTATACGACCATCTCAAGGTAGCTGCGCGCTTTCCGTTCGTTTCCGCTGAAGGGGACACCGGACCATTCCGGGAAGGTTTGTACGGTTGCAGCGAGATGATGGTGGATGGCTTTATCCAATTGATGAAGGCCGGTGTGTTGAAGCGTCAGGTTTACGAGGACCCCGACACCCAGGAGCGGGCCAACCGGGGAGAGCCGGTGACCGATGACGGTGTGGTCATGCATGGCGGCTTCTATCTGGGGCCTGCGGACTTCTACCAGCAGCTTCGAGACCTGGATGAAGAGGGCCGGGCCAGGATCTCCATGACCAGCGTGAACTTTATCAATGACCTTTACGACCATCGCTTTGGTAGCCAGCGTCTCAAGGTCGCCCAGCGGCGCCATGCCCGCTTCATCAATTCAGCGATGATGCACACCCTGGCCGGAGCAGCGGTTTCCGACGGGCTGGACGATGGCCGTGTTGTCAGTGGTGTCGGGGGGCAGTACAACTTTGTGGCTATGGCCCACGACCTGCCCGGGGCCCGCTCGGTGATCACCCTGCGCAGCACCCGGGAGAGTGGTGGCGAGACGCTCTCGAATATCGTGTTTGGCTATGGTCACTGCACGATTCCCCGCCAACTGAGGGATATTGTGATTACTGAATACGGGCTGGCCGATCTGAGGGGCAAGCCGGATGAAGAGGTCTACCTTGCGCTGATCCGCATCGCTGATGCCCGGTTTCAGCCAGCGTTGCTGAAAGAGGCCAAGGCGGCGGGCAAGGTGCGCAAGGACTTCGAGTTGCCCGCCTCCTGGCGGGAAAATACTCCGGAGCATGTCCGGGAGGCCCTGACGTCCGTGGGCAACGGTGACGCGTTTCCGGCGTTTCCATTCGGTTGTGACTTTACCGACGAGGAGTTGGTGCTGGCCAGGGCGTTGCAGGCGCTGAAGTCGGCAACGGCAACCACCCGTGGTAAGCTGCGCACCTTCGCCAGGGCTGTCAGGGCTGATGTAAGCCAGGAAATATTGCAGCCCTGGTTCGAGCGCATGGGCCTGGCCTCCGGGCGGGGGCCAGGGGCCCGACTCAATCGCCGGCTGCTAACCGTTGCCCTGGAGCAGACCGGCGCGCTGAATTCATCCGGAGAAACCGTTAACTGATGCAACGTCCATTGATCTACACGGTCCACTATCGTCTCAAGAACCGCAATGCCGAGGTGGTAGACACCTCAGAAGGCGGCGAGCCCCTGACCTTCCTTGATGGCGCCAGCCATGTTATTGAAGGTATCCAGAAAGCCGTGAGGGGCCGTGGTCCCGGCGACTGCCTGGAGGTTACCGTACCCCCTGAACTCGCCTATGGTGAGCATAACCCGGAGCTGGTGCGCAAGGTGCCGCGGTCAGCATTTGAGGGTGTGGAGAACCTGCAGGTGGGTATGAAGTTCCAGACAAATACGGGTGAAGAAGCCCAGGTGGTTCAGGTGGTCGGTATCGACGGAAACCTGATCCGTGTGGATGCGAACCACCCATTGGCGGGCTTCACGCTTTACTTCGACCTCGAGATCATCTCGGTACGGGAGGCCACGGACGACGAGGTGGCCGCCGGGCAGCCGCTTATGCCTGCTTCCTGATGGCTACGGCGTAAGCCTTCAAGGATCACCTCCCGCACCTGGTCACTCAGTTCCCGTGCGCTGACGCCTGCGACCGGTGTAATCGCCGGGTGCCAGGTCACCCGAACTTCCGGTGCCGGGGATGACAGTAGCCGCAGCAGGTGATGGTGGAACTCATCGTCACCGATGAACGGCGCGATATGACAGGGTTCACCCTCCCGCAGGTAGGCGATGGACACTGGCACTATGGGCACTTCGGCTGCCGTGGCGGCACCGATCAGTCGAGGAAAAAACGGCAGAACCGTAAGGCCTGCGGATGTGGTGCCTTCAGGGAATACCAGAACCGACTGCCCTGCCTTGAGGGTGCGGGTGATATCCTGCCGGCGCTGGGCAGCCTCTCCGCCACCCCGACGGATAAACATCGTACCGGCCTGCAGCGCCAGCCAGCCTACCAACGGCCAGCTGGCGACCTCCGCTTTTGACAGGAAGCGGATCTCCATCAGTCCGCCCAGAACAGGGATATCCGTCCAGGAGATGTGATTGCTAAGCAGCAATACCGGTTCTGCCGGCGGCGTTCCTGATTCGGAAATGTGAATACCCAGACAGCGGCAGCAGGCCAGAAAGCAGGTCCGCGCCACCGGCGACCGGTTATGACGACGTCCGGTCAGGCGGTCCATCATCAGGAGCATCAGCGCAACGGCGGTAATTACGCCCAATACCAGCAGCAGAAAGGTCAGTCTGATCAGCAGGCGAACTACCGCCATTGTTCTCTCCGTATCAGCTCCCCTCATGCTCCTTGCGGGATACGCCGCATGAAATGGCGGCTGTATCGGGCAGAAAGATCACTGACTTCCAGCAGCACCAGAACGTCAGCGCAGCGGAATTCGGGATCCCAGCAAGGTTCTCCGCATACCCGGGCCCCCAGCCGCATGTAGGCTCGGATCAGCGCCGGTATCTCTACCGGGCGTTCCGGGTTTGACCGGGTCAGGTGGGGTAGCTCGCGTTTCGGCCAAACCCGGTCATCTTCTGATGAAAGATACCGGTCCTGGAGATGTCGGGCAACACGCCAGGCTTTCAGTCCACCGTCCTGCATGCTGATGCTGGCACAACCGATCACCCTGTCTACCCGATGTTCCGTGAGCCACCCCGCGAGGGTGGACCAGAGCAGGCCGATAGTGGCGCCATTACGGTAGTCCGGATGGACGCAGGTGCGACCCAGCTCGGCAACGCGCCCGGGTCGGGCAAGCAGCCGGCTCAGGTCGAATTCGTTTTCTGAATAGAAGCCCCCGGTTTCATGGCTGTGATCCTGGCGCAGGATGCGGGTAGTGGCAACCGGCTCCCCGGTAACTCCGTCAGTGACCATGAGGTGATCGCACCAACGATCAAAGGGGTCGGCGTCCAGCCCCGGGGTGGCAGCGCCCAGATCAGAGCCATACTCAGTTGAGAAAACCTGGTAGCGCAGCCGCTGGGCACGTTCTACCTCTACCGGGTCGCGGGTCACACAGGTATTGAGTCGACGGGAAACATCGGCACGGGCGGTTAATGCGGTCATCGGGCGCTCTCTGGTTGTCCGTTCAGGAACAGGCTATGAAGACGCTGTGACAGCCCGGTGACCTCCCGGTGACGACTCTGTGACGATGTCGGGCCCTGCGGTGATGGCTACAGTGGCGAAGGGGCTCAGGAGTGCTATCTTTTGTGACTGGGGGTTACATTGCGTGGCATCATGTATTTCCCGCGTCAGTATGTATAATCGTTGTTACATGAACCGGCTAAGCGACTGAGTTTATTCATGACGCTTTATCGGCTATATGTAACAGGGCTGGCCGGAGGGGTGCCGGCAATTACGCAAGGGTGCTGCCGTAGCCGGGGCGCTCTCTGACGGATAACAACACAAAGCAGAGATGGATGGCGTGGAACAGACAAACGAAGGCTGGCGAATCCTGATTGTCGAGGACGACGAACGTCTGGCGGACCTGACCCGTGAGTACCTTGAGAGCAATGGCCTGGTGGTGAGCCACGAGAGTCATGGTGGCAATGCGGTGGAGCGTATCCGTAATGAGCGCCCGGACCTGGTAGTGCTTGACCTGATGCTCCCCGGAGAGGATGGCCTGTCCATCTGCCGCCGGGTACGTCCCTTCTACGAGGGGCCGATTATCATGCTGACGGCTCGCAGCGACGACCTTGACCAGGTCCTCGGCCTGGAAATGGGGGCGGATGACTACGTTGGCAAGCCGGTAAAGCCCAGGGTACTGCTGGCCAGGATCCGCGCGCTGCTGCGGCGGGCTGGTGGCCCCGCAGGGGCTGAGGGCGAAACCGCTGCCGGCGGTTCTGACGACGAACCGGTCCGGCTACAGTTCAACGACCTGGTGGTCGACCGTTCCATGCGTGAGGCCTGGCTGAACAATGAAAGCATCGACCTTACCAGTGCCGAATTCGACCTGCTCTGGTTGTTGGCCCGTAGTGCCGGGCGGGTGCTCAGTCGTGAAGAGATTTTTACGGCGTTACGGGGCATTGAGTACGATGGCCAGGACCGTTCCATTGACGTCCGGGTGTCGCGGATCCGGCCGAAGATCGGTGATGATCCGGTGCATCCGCGCCGCATCAAGACGGTACGCAGTAAAGGCTACCTGTTCGTCAAGGAAGCCTGATCCCGGACCGGGCAGTGTCGTGAAATCCCTATGCTGCCCCAGCCTGGCTGACCCATGCCCGTAACTTTTTCCATCAAGCTGTTCACACGTCTCGCCGGCCTTGCGGTGTTGATCGCGCTTGTCTGTTCGCTGGTTGCCTGGGGGCTGTCATCGGTTCGCCACCAGGCCTGGCAGGAGCAGTTGGCGACTCCCCTGATGACCTGGCTGGCCCGAACTCCCTCTCCGGGGCAGCATTACCACTGGCTACCACGTCTCTATGACTTCCGCATCCGAGATGCAGACGCGCTGAACCTGGACGCCGTCTCCCTGGAGCGTCTGGGCTATGGCCATACCCTGGTAAAGGGGGACCAGCTGGGCCCCCGGGTCCTGGTGGCGAGGCCTGCGGGTGGCGTGCTCTCCATGCGACTACGTAATCTGTATCCGGACGTGGCTGAAGCTACGGCACTGGTTCTGTTGTGGCACCTTAACGAGATACCGGCAGCTGACCGGGAATCTGCGGCCATTCCGCTGGCGGAGTCGCTGGGTGTTCGCCTTTCGGCACTGGCGGATTCCCGTCGGCTACCCCAACCGGAAGTCCTGACACGGGTCTGGGAACGCAATATTGCCTGGTATGGCGACCAGGAGCAGGGCCACGTATTGCTTCGGCTCGATGATGGAACCCTGATGCGAATGGATATGCCTGGGGGCTTCCGGGCGCTTACCTTGCCGGTCCTGGTATTGTTGGTGGGGCTGGCGGCGCTGGTTCTGCTCGTTGCTGTGCGCCTGCTGATGCGGGATCTTGAGCACAGCCTCCGGTCCGTGGAGTCGGTTGCCGTCCGAATCGCCCGGGGTGACCTGGAAGCCAGGGTGGAGCTGGGGCAGGGGAGCCTGGTTTCGCGCCTTGCCCGGTCCTTCAACGGTATGGCGGAGCAGATCCAGCGGCTGGTCGAGGTTCAGCGGGAAATGATCCACGCTGTTTCCCATGAGCTGCGTACCCCTGTGGCCCGTATTCGTTTCGGTGTGCAGATGATCGAAACGGCCCGTGATGAACAAGCCCTGCATCGACAGCTGGACGGCATCGACAACGACATCCAGGAGCTGGACGAACTGATCGATGAAATTCTCACCTACGCCAGGCTGGAACAGGGCGGGCCAGTATTCAGCCTGCGGCCAGCCAGCGTGACCGATATCGTCCGCCAGGTGGTGGAAGAGCAGGGGGTCCTGCACCCGGCAACGGCTATCGAGGCAGTGATTCCGGAACAGTCTGAGCTGTTTTCTGAAAGCGATATTGAGCCACGATACCTGCATCGGGCGATCCAGAACCTGGTGGGCAATGCCTGTCGGTATGCAACTGGCAAGGTAAGGGTAAGCTGCCTGCTGGATGAACAAAACTGTCGGGTAGACGTGGAAGATGACGGGCCGGGTATCCCGGAGCAGGAGTGGGAGAAGGTGTTCAGCGCCTTCGCGCGCCTTGATGACAGTCGAACCCGCAATTCCGGGGGCTACGGGCTGGGTTTGTCCATTGTTCGCCGTATCCTGTTCTGGCACGGTGGCCAGTCCTTTGTCAGTCGTAGCGACGATCTGGGGGGCGCAAGGTTCAGCCTGGTTTGGCCACGCCGACAGTAATGTACGGGTTGTAAAACCGGGCTCAGGTGCGTTCGAACGCAATCAGGTGGTCAGCCTCGACCCGAACCGGCACATGTTCTCCCAGGCGGAAGTCGAGGTGGCTGCGGAAAAGTGCTTCGAACTCGGTGTCCTCGGACATGTGAAAGCGGTAAAGCGTGGAAGTGCCGGCAAAGGTTTTCTCGACTACCCTGGGTTGGAGCTCTGACTCTTCGTCGTAGACAATATCGTCCGGCCGGATAAGCACGTCGAGCAGGGTGCCGGGTTGCCAGCGGTAGGCCCGGTTACCTACCAGGTGGCCGAGTTCAGAGTCGATGGTATCCGGCCCGGTAGCCCGCCCCGGAATAAAGGCCCCCTGGCCTATAAAGCCTGCGACAAAGCGGTTGGCGGGTTCGTGGTACAGGTTGTAGGGCACATCCCACTGCTGCACGCGACCGTCCTTGAGCACCGCGACCTGGTCACACATGGCAAAGGCTTCCTGCTGGTCATGGGTGACCAGCAGTGCACTGATCCCGAGGTCCTTGAGGATATCCCGCACGTCCAGGCTGAGGCGTCGGCGCAGGTCGGCATCCAGGTTGGAGAAGGGCTCGTCCAGCAGAATCAGGGTAGGCTCGGGTGCTAGCGCCCGGGCCAGGGCAACCCGTTGCTGCTGCCCACCGGACAGCTGGTGCGGGTACTGGCCGGCAAGGTCCTGGAGGTGCACAAGCTGCAGCAGTTCCATCACCTTGGCGTGTCTTTCGCCCCGTTTCATTCCCTTGAGACCGAAGCCGACATTCTCGGCAATGGTGAGGTGGGGGAACAGCGCATAGTCCTGGAAGACCATTCCGATGCGGCGCTTCTCTGGTGGCGTGGTTCGCCCGGGCAGGCTGATGGCCTGGCCATTGAGGCGAATTTCCCCCTCGCTCACTGGCAGAAACCCCGCCAGTGCCCGCAGGATAGTACTCTTGCCGCAACCGCTGGGGCCCAGCAGGCAGCCGATATCCCCGTGACCCAGGGCAAAGCTCACATCCGAAACCACGTTGCCGTCACCATATCCGCAGCCCAGCGCCCGGACATCCAGCAACCAGGTGTCGGTAGTGAGGTTATGTGGGGGCATGGGCAATGACTCCGGTCAGCCGTAGTGGAAGGGTTGCAGCGGGCCGGCTTACTGTTCCAGCCGGCCGAGGATCAGGAACTCCAGCAGGGCCTTCTGGGCGTGCAGGCGGTTTTCAGCCTCATCCCAGACGACGGAGCCGGGATGATCCAGCATGCCATCGGAAATCTCCTCGCCCCTGTGAGCCGGCAGGCAATGCATGAACAGCGCGTCGCTTGCGGCCAGGGCCATCAGTTCGCTGTTGACCTGGTAAGGCGCGAACACCTTCTTGCGGGCATCTGCTTCTTCTTCCTGGCCCATGGACGCCCACACATCGGTGACGATCAAGTGGCTGCCGCGGGCGGCATCACGGGGATCCTCGAAAACACTGACACAGTCCTCATTGGCCTCAAGCAGGGCAGGGTCAGGGGCATAGCCTTCCGGGCAGGCAACGTTCAGCTGGAAACCGAACAGGCGGGCAGCGTTGATGTAGGAGTTGCACATGTTATTGCCATCGCCGACCCAGGTCACGGTGGCGCCGGCAATATCACCCCGGTGCTCCCGGTAGGTCTGCATGTCGGCCAGCAACTGACAGGGATGGAAGTCATCGGTCAGGGCATTGATGACCGGTACCCTGGAAACACTGGCAAAGCGGTCCACGGTCTCGTGGGCGAAGGTGCGGATCATTACCGCATCCACCATGCTGGAGATAACCCGTGCAGAATCCTCGATAGGTTCACCGCGACCCAGCTGCGTGTCCCGGGGTGAGAGGAACATGGCACTGCCCCCGAGCTGGGCCATGCCCGCCTCGAAGGATACCCGGGTGCGGGTGGAGGACTTTTCGAAAATCATCGCCAGCACGCGGTTTGACAGGGTGCTCCGAACCTTGCCGGCCTGCCACTCACGGCGAAGGAAACTGGCGTGGTCCAATAGCGCGTTCAGTTCCTTGATGTTCAGGTCGTTGAGAGTGAGAAAGTGTCTTACAGCCATGGCGATGCCCGTTATCATTTCCCGGCCGACAGCAAACGAGAATACCGCCGGAATGCGAATCCCGCACCGGCTGCACGGCCAAAATTAAGGAAGCCCCGGGAAAATCGTGACAGTGAATGTCAGGACTTTCCGAGGGGCTCCCGGGGGTCCCTGCGGGACGAAAAGACCAAGTCTATAGGGTTCCCGTGGGGATGACAATTGACGGGTATCACGCCCGGCGGGTCCCGGAGATACCTGAGTATGTTGGTCGGAATTGGCGTTGGCGTGTACAATAAACGCCAGATCAATCCCCACGCGTGAGGTGATATTGTGGATATCAATGAGCAAATCAAGAGCCAACTGGAAGAGAACCCGGTAATCCTGTACATGAAAGGCACTCCCCAGGCACCACAGTGTGGTTTTTCTGCCCGCACCGTGCAGGCAGTCATGGCCTGCGGTGAGCGGTTCGCGTTTGTGAACATCCTGGATAACCAGGAACTGCGTGAAGGCCTGAAGGCCTACTCCAGCTGGCCGACCTACCCCCAGCTCTACGTCAACGGTGAGCTTGTTGGTGGATGTGATATCGTCCTTGAGCTTTCCGAGAGTGGTGAGTTGGCTGAAATGATCAAATCTGCAGCCAAGCAGCAGGAAGCCTGACCGAAAGGCGGGTCTTTGCAATCAAAATAAAAAAGCGCCCCACCGGGCGCTTTTTTAATGGCTGGCAGGTCGGTCAGGCCTGTTTGCGCAAGCTGCCAACAACCGCATCCAGGGCCCGGTCAATCAGGGCGCCCTGTTCGAGAATGGTGAGGCGGCCGCGGTGCATCTCGTGGGCCAGGTCGATACGGGTTTTCTCAATCACTTTGAGTCCCATTCGGTTAACGAACACAAAGCAGTCCGCTTCATCGATAACCGCGGACAGCTTGCAGCGGAAGCTGGAGCCATTCACCAGGCGGAACTCCACCCACTGCCCGATAGTGATGGCGTCAATTTTCGGCAGGAACTCGGCGATACCCGCATCCAGGGGCTCCTCAGTATCCTCGACAGCTTCCTCGGGCGGCGGTACCACCGGCTCCGGCTGGCCAGCCTCCCGTGCTTCGGCCAGGGCCAGGTTGCGGAAGGCCTCGGTGAGCTCGTGCTTGAGCTTCGCCATCATATCGTCCAGGCGGGATGAGTTGTAGGATACCTCTTCCAGCCCCGCACGAAGGGCCTTGAGCAGCCGCGGCACCACCCGCACCCACTGATCCCGCTCATCATCGTCCAGGTGAGGATGCAGGCACCACACCAGGTCATCGACTACCCGAACCGATTGCTCCCAGCGGTGCTCCACATCGTCCCTCAGATACGCCAGGAACATGACGCGACTCCAGCCGTTCATCAGGATGTCGTGGATGGCCGGCGGCACCGGGCGGCGCTCAAGCTTCTCCCGCAGAGTGCGGTCAACCGTCTCCTGGGCCTTCTGGGATTTGATGCGGCCCCGTTCGGACTCCCGTGTGCGCTGTTCTACCAGGGAGGCCTTGCGGTTTTCCCGGGTCAGGAACTGGTCAAATTCGTCGCCGAGGGTTTCGAACAGGGTAACATCGCCGTCAAAATCCTCGAGAATCCTCGCCACAATGTTGTGGATCTGCTCGTAGAGCTTGTCTCGGGACTTCTCGTCTGCGTTGCTCCAGCCGATACCGGCTCGCGCCAGCGAGTTGAGTAATTTCCTGGCGGGATGGTTGGCGCGGCTGAAAAACGACTTGTCCTTGATGACGACCTTGAGAATCGGGATTTGCAGGCGACTGATGAGTACCTGGATGGGGGCTGAGAGGTTGTAATCATCGAGAATGAATTCGAACAGCATGGAGACGAGGTTGATCAGGTCCTCGTCCATTTCCTGCAGGGCAGGTTGCTTACCATCCTCGGTCTGCCGGGATTCCAGGATGTGTTCAACCAGGTCCCTCAGGTCGACGGTAACGGGTTCACCGGCACTGAGGTTATTCTGCGGGACGCTCTGTCCCGTAGTATTGGCCGATGCCTGGGAGAGCATCTGGAGCAGCTCGGTCCCGCCTACAATATGGATCTCTGTACCACCGTGGCCAGCGCCGTAATGGCTGGCGCTATAGCTGCGATGGCCTCGCTGTTCAGCCAGTAACTGGCGGATTTGCTGGAACAGGGCGTCGTCTTCCCTGACCTGGTAGTTGCCCGCGGTTTCGGCCGCCTGACCGCGGCCCTGAGTGGTTGGGTCGGTAGCGGTTGTGTCCGTGTGCTCCTGGCGGGTCTTGCCCTGGTAGCGGAAATTAGGCACCACGCCAGCCTGTACGAGGATCCGGTTTGCCTCGTCCATCAACATGCCAAGGTTGGCTATCACGTAGCGATCGAACTGCTTGAGTACGATGAGCCGTTCCCGGATCTGGATCTCGAATGCGCCTGCAGCGTTGGCAAAGGCCCGGCAAATGTAATCGGGCAACATCGGATTGACGGGACGCTCCTCCGACGCTGTCGGATATATCACGGTAAAGCGGGTCTGGAGTTGCAGGAGGGGGCCCTGAAAATAGGCCCGGGCCTTGGAAATCATCGCACTGAGGGCGACCTGTTCTTCCAGTTCATCGTCCTGTACCAGCGAGAGGCTGTCGGCAGATGTGGAGTCCTGCTGTCGCGGTTGGTCCTGGGAATTCTGGTCCGCATCGGCCAGTGGCGGATGATCAAAGAGGGCGCCAACGGAGTGCTGGAACTGCTTCTCCACACCTTTGCGCTTGATGCGGATTTCCCGCATCGCCTCGAAATAGCGGTTTTGCTCGTTGTTGCTGCGGGCGTTATTGGCAAGCTCGAAGAGGGAGTCATCCACGGCATCGAATGCGCCCTGCAGAAGGTCGCCTAACCCTGCTACCACGGTATCCCGAATCCGGGACACTTCCGGAGGAACGGTAACCGGCCCTCCTGCACTGGGTCTGTCGTGCAGGTAATGTATGCCGGATTGTCTGTTCATGGCTGACTCCTGATACGCCTCAACCGGATACGTTACCGAGCTTACTCTGAGATCGTTAGTTATCTGCGTAATCTATCGCAAAATATACCGAGGTTACACGATTAATTATTAGTAACAATATGGCCCTGTCCCGAAAAGCGATATAAGCATTTTCTTGGACAGGCTTATTGCGCAGAGAGGCCGGCCCTTTCGGGCCGGCCTCTCGGTCCTGCTGGCGCATTACCGTCAGGCTCAGCTGACGTACTGGGGGCCAATGCCCATGCTCCAGATCACCACGCTGATGGCGAGCAGGCCTACGAACATTACCAGGCCCACTGTCAGCACTGACGAGGCAAACATGAAGCCACGCTCTTCCGGGATCTTCATCAGGATTGGCAAGCCTTGATAGAGAAGATAGACCGCATAGGCGATGGCCGCAATGCCGACCGCCATGTTCACCCAGATGTTGGGATATACGGCTATAACGCCGAGCAGGAAGATGGGTGTGGCGGTATAGGCCGCGAGGGTCACGCCCCGGGGAGTGGTTTCCTTGACGTCGTAGGTGGCCGCAAAGAAGTCGATGAACTTGCCGATGATGTAGATGCCCGCAAGCATTGCGAAATAGGCCAGGGCGCAGAGCTGGAGTGCGCTGCCCATTGTCAGTTTTATGACCTGGCTGCCTCCAACCTGCCAGCCGACCTGGGTGGTTCCGTAGAATGCGGCTGCCGCTGGAATAAGGGCCAATAGCAAAATATGGCCAAAATAGAGCTTCGAAACAGATTCAGATTCATTACGAATAGCTTCCCACTCTTCATCAGGATGAGTGAGCAGACCTACGGTATGTGAAAGGCTCATGGACCTTCTCCTCTTATTGTTGTCGGGCAACCTGCAGTGGCTGAGGCAAACCTTCGCCCTGCAAGCTGCTTGCGCGTCAATCTGTCGCACAGATTCAGTTTTGGGTAGAGGAGCTATGACGGTCAAGGAATCGTTTAAATCATGATCTTGTTAAAAGTCAATTATTAGAACGTTTGAATATATCATCAGGTGGCGCGTTTGCGGATGAAGGATTTCTTCCTTGGCATGGGGTGCACGATGGCGGCCTTGACTACGTTGTCCTTGATCTGCAGTACTTCGGCCCGGTGGCCGTGGATGACCAGGCAAACATTGGTTTCCGGGATGGACTCCAGGGTCTCGGTGATCAGTCCGTTAAGGGTTTTGGGGCCGTCGGTGGGAAGCTTCCAGTTCAGGTTCTTGTTGATGGTGCGCACTGCAGCACTGCCGTCAATGATGAAGGTGCCGTCGTCCTGGGGGATTATGTCCGGACTGGTTTCCGAGTAGTCCGTTGTGAAGTCACCGACAATCTCTTCCAGGATATCTTCCAGGGTGGCGATGCCGAGTACGTCACCATATTCATCCACTACGATGCCGAAACGACGCCTCGCCTTCTGGAAATTGATCAGCTGGGTATTTAGCGGGGTGCTCTCGGGAATGAAGTAGGGCTCCCGGGAAAGCTGCATCAGCATGGCCTTGTTGACGTCGTCCTGCATCAGCAGGCGGGATACGTTACGCAGGTGCAGCACGCCCTGGATGTTGTTGATGTCACCCTTGTAGATCGGCAGGCGGGTATGCTGGCTGGTGCGTAGCTGTCGCAGGATGGTTTCGATGTCATCATCCAGGTCAACGCCCACAATCTCATTGCGGGGCACGATAATGTCGTTCACCGTGACCTTTTCCAGGTCAAGGATGCTGACCAGCATATCCTTGTGCTTGGACGGGATGAGGGCCCCGGCCTCGTTTACCAGGGTGCGCAGCTCCTCCCGCGACAGGTGTTCAGAGTTGGCGTCATCAGGAGACACTCTGAGCATCCGCAGGATGAGGCCGGTAAACAGGTTAACGGCCCAGACCACCGGATAAAGGATCTTCAGCAGGGGGCCGAGCACGTGGCTGGCAGGGAAGGCGATCTTTTCGGGGAAAAGAGCGGCCAGGGTCTTCGGTGTTACCTCGGCGAAAATCAGGATTACGATGGTCAGGGCTACCGTAGCAATGGCAATGCCGGCATCTCCCCAGAGGCGGATCGCAATAACCGTGGCAATGGATGAGGCCAGGATGTTGACAAAGTTATTGCCGATCAGGATGACCCCGATCAGCTGGTCGGTACGCTGCAGCAGGGACTGTGCCCGGCGCGCACCACGATGGCCGGTCTTGGCCATGTGCTTGAGGCGATACCGGTTGAGGGACATCATCCCGGTCTCGGAGCTGGAAAAAAAAGCCGATAGAACGATCAGGCCGGCAAGCAGGAAGAACAGCGCCGTTAGCGATGCCTCGTTCAAGAGAGGAGGTCCTTGTGTTGCGTATGAAGGGGAAAAATAGGGTCCGGCAAGCCGGGTGTCAACCTGCCCGGTGGAAGACCAGTTCGAGTACGAACTTGCTGCCGTAATAGGCGAGGGCCAAAAGGGCGCAGCCGGCAAGGGTCCAGCGGCTTGCCGTGATGCCTCGCCAGCCCTGGGTCTGGCGCCCGATCAGCAGGGCGGCAAAAACCGCCAGTGAAATAAGGGAGAATACGGTTTTGTGGGCCAGGTCCTGGGCGAACAGGTCACTGACAAAGATTGCGCCGGTGACAATAGCCAGTACCAGCAGGATCACGCCGGCCCACACCAGCTCGAACAGCAACGACTCCATGGTTTGAAGGGGTGGCAGGTTACGGACCAGCGGGCTGTTGTAGTTTTGCTTGAGTTGGCGGTTCTGAAAGTAGAGTAACAATGCCTGACCCGCTGCCAGCGCAAACAGGCTGTAGGCGGTGACCGAGAGCGCAATGTGGGACAGAATGCCCCAATCATCCCGCTGGATAAAACGGGGTGGTGCGTGGGTCAGCAGCGCGAAAACCACCGTGATGCAGGCCAATGGATAAACCCCGAGAAACAGGCCATCGAGGGGCTTTCGCAGGTTCATGATTAGCAGCAGTGCAACCATCAGCCAGGAGATCAATAGCGAGCTCTGGAAAAAACCAAGGTTCAGGGCACCGTCCTGAAACAGGGTGCGCCACACCAGCAGGCCGTGGGCAACCAGGCCCAGGGCGCCGATGACGGTAAGGATGTTCTTGTTGACGCTGATGCGACCCCTGAAGCCAAGCGCCTGGAGGGCAGTGCCAATGCTATAGAGGAACAGGGTGGTTACAGCGAGAATCAGCGTTCCCATGGCATTCCTGGTTGGTGGTTATGTGATAGGGTCCGGGCTTTCGGGTTTCGGCATACCGAAATGACCGGGCTGGTCGTTTCAGCGCGTTAGTCTGGTTATAATGTCGTGATTGTGCAACCGGAATCAACCGGTTTGCGTGCGGCGTCATGTCCCGGCACAACTACACGGAATTGCCCGGTCACCAGTGTCCGGCAAACAGGGCGCTGCCGTTTCAGCGATTCATTCTCAGGGCTACGGATACCACCATGTTTGAAAACCTGACAGACCGACTCTCGGGGAGTCTCAGGAAAATTTCCGGCCAGGCCAGGCTGACCGATGACAATATAAAGGAAACCCTGCGGGAAGTTCGCATGGCCCTGCTTGAGGCCGACGTTGCCCTGCCAGTGGTCAAATCCTTTGTTGAGGGGGTTCGGCAGCGGGCTCTTGGGCAGGAGGTCCAGCGCAGCCTGACTCCGGGCCAGGTGTTTGTGAAAGTGGTCCAGCAGGAGCTGGAGCATGTAATGGGGTCCGGTGATGAAAAGCTGAACCTCGCCGTGCGCCCGCCCGCCGTCATCATGATGGCAGGCCTGCAGGGTGCCGGTAAGACCACTACCGTTGCCAAGCTGGCGCGCCTGCTGAGGGAGCGTGAGAAGAAGTCCGTAATGGTGGTCAGTGCCGACATCTATCGGCCCGCCGCTATCCGTCAGCTGGAAACCCTCGCCGGCGAAGTTGGTGTGGACTTCTTCCCCAGCTCGGCAGACCAGGACCCGGTTGCCATCGCCGAGGGTGCCATTGACGCGGCCCGCAAGAAGCATGTGGATGTGGTCATTCTGGATACTGCCGGCCGGCTCCACGTTGATGAGCAGATGATGGGTGAGATTGGCCGCCTCCATAAGGCAGTCAACCCGGCGGAAACGCTGTTCGTGGTGGACGCCATGACCGGCCAGGATGCCGCCAATACCGCCAAGGCCTTCAGTGACGCCCTGCCGTTGACCGGTGTGGTGCTTACCAAGACGGATGGCGACGCCCGCGGTGGTGCCGCCCTGTCTGTGCGCCATATTACCGGTAAGCCCATCAAGTTTATGGGTGTGGGTGAGAAATCTGACGCCCTGGAGCCGTTCCATCCTGATCGGGTGGCGTCGCGGATCCTCGGTATGGGGGATGTGCTCTCCCTTATTGAGGAGGCCGAGCGCAAGCTGGACAAGCAAAAGGCAGAAAAGCTCACCAAGAAGATCAAGAAGGGTAAGGGCTTTGATCTCGAGGACTTCCGCGACCAGCTTCAGCAGATGAAGAATATGGGTGGTATGGCCGGTTTGCTGGACAAGCTGCCGGGCATGGGGCAAATGGCCCAGATGGCCCAGAGCCAGGTCAACGACAAGACCTTCGGTCAGATGGAAGCCATCATTTGTTCCATGACGCCGAAAGAGCGTCGTTACCCGGATACCATCAATAATTCCCGCAAGCGCCGTATTGCGGCTGGCTCTGGCACCCAGATCCAGGACATCAATCGCCTGTTGAAGCAGCATAAGCAGATGCAGAAGATGATGAAGAAGTTCGGCAAGAAGGGCGGCATGCAGAACATGATGCGCGGAATGAAGGGTATGATGCCCCCTGGTGGAGGGGGTATGCCGCCATTTGGGCGTATGTAGAAATCGGGACGTGTTGCCTGTTTTCTTTACCGGGGAATTAGCATAGAATAGCGCCCCTTTCGAGTATGGGTCGACGTGCGGCTGCCAAGGCATACCGTACGCATCGTACAAAGTTCGTACAACTGAACAGGATATTGGTCGAAATGGTAACAATCCGTTTGGCTCGTGGCGGCGCCAAGAAGCGTCCTTTTTACCACTTGGCAGTAACCGACAGCCGTAACGCCCGTGATGGTCGTTTTATCGAGCGTGTAGGCTTCTTCAACCCGGTAGCTCGTGGTCAGGAAGAGCGTCTGCGTGTTGACCAGGAACGCGTGCAGTACTGGATTAACCAGGGTGCGCAGCCTTCCGAGCGTGTAGCACAGCTGCTGAAGGCTGCTGCCAAGTAAGCGCTTTACCGGGGACCTGGCATGACACAGCATCCACAGGAAACTGTGATCGGCCGGATTACCTCGGTTTTCGGGGTCAAGGGGTGGCTGAAAGTTTACTCCTACACAGACCCCGTTGACGGAATTCTGAACTACCGGCACTGGACATTGCTCCATGACGGCAAGCGTATTCCGGCAGAGCTTGAAGCTGGCCGGCGCCATGGCCCCGGCATTGTGGTCAAGCTCAAGGGTATTGATGACCGTGACCTGGCGCAGACCTACGGCGGCGCTGAAATACGGGTTCCGTTATCGGAACTGCCGCCGTTGCCGGAAGGTGAGTACTACTGGCATCAGCTGGAAGGACTCAGCGTAGTCACGGTAGCGGGTGAGCGCCTTGGCAGGGTGCACCACCTGATGGAGACCGGTGCCAACGATGTATTGGTCGTGCGGGCAGACGATGCCTCGATAGACCAGCGTGAGCGGCTGATTCCCTATCTCCCTGACCAGGTAGTCAGGGAAGTGGACCTGGCGGCTGACAAGCTCGTTGTCGACTGGGATCCGGAGTTCTGAGGGTGTGGATTGGCGCGGTTAGCCTTTTCCCCGAGATGTTTGGTGCGGTCACCGACTACGGGATTACCGGCAGGGCAGTTCGTGAAGGTCTGCTGACCTTTCACAGCTGGAACCCGCGGGAATTTACCCATGACCGGCATCGCACCGTGGACGACCGGCCATACGGCGGCGGCCCCGGCATGCTGATGAAGATCCAGCCCTTGCGGGATGCTATCCATGCCGCCCGCGAGGAGGCGCCGGGAAACGCCTGTGTGGTGTACCTCTCACCCCAGGGTGAAAGGCTGGATCAGCAGGTGGTGGAGTCGCTGGCTTCACAGGACAGTCTGATCCTCGTGGCGGGTCGTTACGAGGGGGTGGACGAACGCCTGATCTCGACGGAAGTCGATCGGGAAGTGTCGCTGGGAGACTTTGTTCTTTCCGGTGGCGAACTGGCGGCCATGGCCGTCATTGATGCGGTTACACGCCTCATCCCCGGAGCGCTGGGTCATGCGCAGTCAGCGGAGCAGGATTCCTTTGCTGACGGTCTGCTGGATTGTCCGCACTACACCCGGCCCGAAGTCTACGAGGGTCAGGTAGTTCCGGATGTGTTGTTAGGCGGTCACCACGAACAGATCCGGCGCTGGCGGCTCAAAGAGTCGCTGAGGCGAACCCGGGAGCGACGCCCCGACCTGCTGGAGCAGCGGGTGCTGACGGACGAAGAGCGTGAGCTGCTGGACGAGATTTTAAACGAACCGGGTGCCTCTGATTGAATCAGGGCATTATGAGATTGGGTATCAGGAGCACATAACGATGAGTGGCAAGAACGACATCATCAGTCAGATTGAAGCGGAGCAGATGAACCGGGAAGTTCCCGAGTTTGCACCGGGTGACACCGTGGTTGTCCAGGTCCGCGTAACCGAGGGTAACCGTGAGCGTCTGCAGGCCTTTGAAGGCGTGGTTATCGGTAAGCGTAACCGTGGTATGAACTCTTCCTTCACCGTACGCAAGGTTTCCTACGGTGTTGGCGTTGAGCGTACCTTCCAGACGTTCTCCAGGCTGATCGACAGCATCTCCGTGAAGCGTCGCGGTGACGTGCGTCAGGCCAAGCTCTACTACCTCCGTGAACTGTCCGGCAAGGCCGCGCGGATCAAGGAGAAGCTGGGCTGAGTATCAGCTTGGCGGGTATCACTGCGGGCAGGGTTGTATGCTGTTTGCAGGAGTGAAAAAGGGTGGCTTCGGCTGCCCTTTTTCATGTTTGGGGTTTGAGTGCGCCGTTTAGGGGGCTCCAGAATGGCAGAGCGAGGTCGCAGGCAAGCCCTTCGCGAAGACGATGAGCGTCTCATCCAGCGTTTTCTTGATGCGCTCTGGCTGGAGGACGGGCTGGGGGAGAAAACCCGATCCGCCTATGGCAGCGACCTGGGTCAGCTCTCCCGGTGGCTTGTTGAGCGCCCCGGTGCCCCTGCCTTGGACGGGGTAAGTCGCCAGCATCTGCTGGACTGGATATCCTCAGCGTTTGTTCAGGGGCGCAAGAATGCCACAGCGGCCAGGCGCCTGTCCGGCTTGCGCCGGTTCTATCGTTATCTCCTGCGGGAGCAGCTGATATCGGAAGATCCCACCCTGCGCATTGAAAGTCCACGCCTTGCTCGCCGATTACCAGATACCCTGACAGAGGCTGATGTCGAGGCCCTGCTCAACGAGCCGCTGAACGAAAAGGTACAGGACGAGCGACTGGAGCTGCGGGACCGGGCCATGCTTGAGATCCTTTACGGCTGCGGCCTGCGGGTGAGTGAACTGGTTTCCCTGCGGGTGGACCAGGTGAATCTGCGCCAGGGTGTTATCCGGGTTACCGGCAAGGGCGACAAGGAGCGACTGGTGCCGATGGGGGAGGAGGCAATCGACTGGCTGCTTCGGTATATGAATGAGGCTCGGGGTGACCTGTTGCGCGGAAAGGTCTCGGATGACCTGTTTCCCGGCAATCGGGGCAGCGCCATGAGCCGCCAGGCTTTCTGGTACCGCATTCGACACTATGCCGGCCGGGCCGGTATCAGCAAGAAGCTGTCACCCCATACCCTGCGCCATGCATTCGCGACCCACCTGCTGAACCATGGCGCGGACCTGAGGGTCGTGCAGATGTTGCTGGGGCACGCCGACCTGTCGACAACCCAGATATATACCCATGTTGCCCGCCAGCGCCTGCAGGACCTGCATCAAACCCATCACCCCCGGGGCTGAACTTTTTCACTGCGGGTCAGTCACAAACCAGTCAGTGAGCAATTGCCCCCGGGGCAGGGCTTTGATCTACTGTGCGCCGAAACCTTAATCCATCCCTTTTGATAAAGCAGGGTTATCCATGAAGCAACTGTTATCCCGTTTCGTTCGTGGCGAGTCCACTGGCCTGGTAGCCGCCCTGGTGCTGAGCCTGTTTCTGGCGGCTCCCCAGGCAGTAGCGGAAACTCCGGAAGAAGCCATTACCAAGCGGCTGAGCGAGGCGGTCCCGGGCCTTCGGGTCGATGCGGTGAAAGAGTCCGCCGTGCCTGGCCTGTATGAGGTGCGGACGAACAATCGTGACATGATCTACGCTACCGGGGATGGTCAGTACATCCTGGCTGGCGAGCTGCTGCAACTGACCGACCAGGGGGTTGTCAACGTCACTGAAAAGGCGCGTTCAGGGGAGCGTGCAGACACCATGGCGGCGTTTGGCGATGAGGGTCTGATTACCTATCCGGCCACTGGTGAACAGAAAGCCGAGATTGACGTATTCACCGATATTGACTGCCCATACTGCCGCAAACTCCACGACGAAATGGACCGACTCAACGAGCTGGGCATCACCGTGAATTACTATGCCTTTCCCCGTTCCGGCCCTGGTACGCCGTCCTTCACCAAGTATGAGTCAGTATGGTGCGCTGACAATCAGCTCGAAGCCATGAACAGGGCCAAGGCGGGAGAAAAGGTGTCGCAGGCCAGTTGTGATAACCCGGTGGCAGACCAGTATCAGCTGGGCCGCGAAGTGGGTGTAACCGGAACCCCTGCCATCCTGACAGAAGATGGCAACATGATTCGCGGCTACATACCGGCAGACAAGCTGGCACAGGGGCTCGGCCTGCTCTGAGCCCATGCCCGATATTGGCCGGGTGGTGCTGTTCTGAGCCCGGCTAATCGGTATACTAGTGCCCCACGATTATCATCCATCGGGCATTGAGGTGAAGCTTGAAAGAAGTCAGGGTCGGAATCTGCGGCTTGGGGACCGTCGGTGGCGGAACATTCAATGTGCTGGCCAGGAATGCCGGTCTGATCGCCGGCCGTGCTGGTTGCGCTATCCGCACGGTACGAGTGGCTACACGTACCTGGCGTGATGACATTGACCTTGGTGATATTCCATTCAGCACCGACATCATGGACGTGGTCAACGATCCCGATGTGGATGTGGTCGTGGAACTGATCGGCGGTTATGAAACAGCTCGTGAGCTGGTCCTCGCCGCCATTGCCAACGGCAAGCATGTGGTCACTGCGAACAAGGCGCTGATTGCCGTCCATGGCAATGAGATCTTTGAAGCGGCCGCCGAGGCGGGTGTTGCGGTTACCTATGAGGCTGGTGTGGCCGGTGGTATTCCGGTGATCAAGGCGATCCGTGAGGGCATGGCGG
>Ga0098065_1000417_pt1 | contig 20409 bp, 15 predicted proteins | sample 25_taG_FD_75062 | JGI IMG/M metagenome (GOLD analysis project Ga0098065, IMG submission 75062) | Marine viral communities from Cariaco Basin, Caribbean Sea - 25_WHOI_OMZ | ecosystem: Environmental > Aquatic > Marine > Oceanic | place: Caribbean Sea: Cariaco Basin | collected 2014-11-08 | reverse complement strand
TGACTAATTTCACGGGTGGGTTTGCTAAGGTGGTAGCGGTATTAGCAGCACTATTTTTATAGACAGTTTTTTCTGCTAGTGACCCGCTCTCAAGTACTCGTTGGTGCTCACATAACATTTCTATAGCGGCAAAATACTCGCTTAATTCAAAGAAGCGCAATGCTCCATCCAATTCAATATAAACGCATTGATTGGTATAGTCCGGTTTAGGAGCGTCTGGCGTGGCGGTAAAGTCTGGATTGACCAAAGGTGCTGATACTATCATTTTGCCCAGTTTAGCCAACTGCTCACGAGCCTGAGCTAAATGATAATCCGCCTGCTCATTACTACCAATCGCTAGTAGTACTAAATCTACTTGGGCATCTTGATCTATAGCCGTTTCAGTAATCACAAATGGCGGCGCATTAAGCGGATTTATACCCGTATCATCTATCAAAGCTATGACCTCAGCCATAACCTCAGCTAAGCCACTCGCATCATCTAAACTATAAGCGTTATTTTCAGACATAAGCAGGCTTACTATAATTCATAGGGGGTCACCAGATAAACATAAGATGCAGGGAGTAAGATTAACAACCGCTTAAGCCTTGCTGCGGGTGATTTTTACCCCTACTGCTGAGGCAGCACTAATAGCGGTGGGCTTAGAGACTTTAAGGGTGACTTGTTCGCACTCATAGTTTTCTAAAATCTGTGCCGCCAAGTGTTCAGCTAGATGCTCCAACAGACCCGATTTGCTGGCTTGCGTCCAAGTGGTCACATCATCACAGACGGCTTTATAATTAATCGCCTTGGACACATCATCGGTGGCGGCAGCCGGTTTGATATCCGTAAGCATTTGAATATCTAGCAAGAGTGGTTGGGTAATAGCGCGCTCCCAATCAAAAATGCCAATGACGGCATCTATTTTTAACCCTTCAATAAAGACCATATCGCTATTTGCTGCCATGCTTATACTCCACTGCTTACTAACAGATGATTTGTTAATCATTACTTTATGAGCGGCTACAAGCTCATAGCCCCTTCATAAAGCAAATTTATTTTTAGACATTATTTACTTTTTATTTTTTCTAACTTTATCTTTATAGTTAGTTCGTTTTAAAACTAATACAGTGCGACTGGGAGAAATTTTTTGCAGCCCTGATGTTAATAAAGTCAAAGCTCTTGGCATACAACCAGCCAGAAAAATTTTTACCAGTTGCACAGACTATAGTTACCCGTACTTATTTGAACTTACCTATATTAAGCTACTTCAGCGCCTTCTGGTATTGCTAAGCGTTTACTAGGACGATTGCGCCATAGATCAATGCTAAACAACAATAGTGCAAACCAGATTAAGCCAAATACTGCCAATCTGTGCATATCGAAGGGTTCGTTATAATAGAAAATCGCCAAAATAAAGATAAAGGTTGGGGTCAAATAATTCATAAAGCTCAATATACTATAGGCCACTTGTTTGGTCGATTTATTAAACAATAACAACGGTATCAAGGTTACTGGACCCGCGAGCATGAGCAGCCAAATATTGGAGCTGACCCAAAAGTCTAGATGACTGCTCACCACGTCCGCCTGCCAAAACCACCAGAGACAAAAAGGCAGAAGCAGCGCGGTCTCAACAAACATAGCATCAATGGCCGTCAATGGCGTCTGCCGTTGAATCGTACCATACGTACTAAAGCTAAAGGCTAACACTAAGGAAACCCACGGTAAATTACCCAACATCACCAGCTGAATGACTACTGACAATAGTGCAAAGCCGATAGCGACCCATTGTAAAGGGCGCAAACGCTCTTTAAAGAGTAACATCGATAAAGCCACACCCACCAACGGCCCGATAAAGTAGCCGAGACTGGCTTCCAATATCATGTCATTGTTAACTGCCCAAACATAGGTTAACCAGTTTACCGCAATAATAATACTAGCGAAAAAAGTAATCCCTATCCATTTTGGCTGTTGTCTGAGGATACTAAACCAAGCGGTACGCCTACTAACCAGCATAAATAGCGCTACGCAAACGAAAGTCCAAACAATACGATGGCCAATAATCTCTGTGGCATCATAAGCCGCTAATTGCTTGAAATATAGTGGGAATGCGCCCCAAATCATAAAGGCGGTCAGGGCCGTGATGACGCCTTTTTTAGTCGTAGTAATAGGGGCAGCGGGGGTTTTAGCGACAGCTGGTGTGGTCATAAGTGGTAAGCCTAAAAAAGACAACGCACCCAAAACTGGGCGCGGCGTGTAAAAAATCAATAAGAAGGGTGCAAAATAATGCAGAACTTAATAGGGCAAAACTCGCTAAAGAGTTTTATAAAAATTCGCTAAGCTTTTACTTTAGAAGTAAAACTAACGAGGTAGCGTATGACTAGGTCAGACACGGGCTACGGAAGGGCTATTTTAAGCGTTTGCTAAACATAGGAATTTTAACACGAGAACAGCCTTACGAGGTCGGCTTTATGCTGAATATAAATTGCCTTAATGCTGAATCAAAGTACCTTTTATTTAGTAAAAGTAGTTTTTATTTAGTAAAAACACCCATTATCTATTCCATTTATTTAACCTTGCCCATAATAAGAAAGCCATGACGCCCTCATTAAGGACTCATGGCTATATGATTTATAAGAACAGCGTTAGCAGCCGTCTTACTATCTACAGGGCTATCTATAGGGCTGTTTATAGACGCTAATAAACCATAAGTAATTTACTTAAATTATCTAGTCGGACAATAGCTTAGGCTGATTTAATGGCAATTGAAAGACCGACTTCGTTTGCCAACTCTGCAAAGCCAGGGAAGCTAGTATTCACAGTTTCTGTGCCTTCGATAGTAATGGTTTCAGTGGCGCGGAGACTGGCGACAGCAAAACTCATAGCGATGCGATGATCATGATGTGAAGTTACGCTACCGCCACCAAAGACAGGCTCGAAGCTGTCCGTTTTACCACGGCCTTCGATGATGATACCGTCTTCAGTCACTGTGCAATCGATACCTAGAGTCTGTAGGCCATCCGCCATTACTGCGATACGGTCAGATTCTTTTACGCGCAGTTCTTTAGCACCGGTGAGGACCGTCTGACCTACCGCACAACTTGCTGCGATGAACAATACTGGGAATTCATCAATCGCTAATGGCACTAAATGCTCAGGGATTTCAATACCATGCAAAGTAGATGAGCGTAAAGTCACATCGGCTACTGGCTCGCCACCCACATGAGTCTCATTGCTTAAAGTAATGTCAGCCCCCATCAAGCGTAGGATATCGATAATACCGGTACGCGTCGGGTTCATACCCACTTGTGTTAGGGTCAACTCGCTGTCTTTAGCGATAACGCCTGCTACCATAAAGAAGGCTGCCGAAGAGATATCTGCCGGTACAGCAATATCACCACCGGTGAGCTCACCGCCACCTTCGACGCTAATACGATTGCCATCCACTTGCACAGGATAACCAAAGGCACTCAGCATACGCTCGGTGTGGTCGCGGCTGATTTCCGGCTGTACAACTGTAGTGGTACCTTCTGCCCAAAGCCCGGCGAGTAGCAAGCACGACTTCACCTGTGCTGAAGCCACGGGCATATCATACTCTGCCCCTTTAAGTGGCGTGCCTGCTTTCGTACGACCGGTAATGCTTAACGGTGCAGTGCCTTTTTGACCCGTAGACTGAATCAATGCCCCCATATCCCGTAAAGGTGCCGCCACTCGTTCCATAGGACGCTGTGATAGGCTGACGTCCCCTGTGAGCACGCTATCAAACTCTTGCGCGGCTAAGATGCCGGCGAGCAAACGCATACTGGTACCTGAGTTGCCCATATATAAAGGGGTCTTGCTAGGTTTAAGACCGTGCATACCAACGCCATGAATCACGACATTGCCATTATCTGGGCCTTCAATGGTCACGCCCATGTCACGGAACGCTTGTAAGGTCGCTAGCGCATCCTCCCCTTCTAGAAAGCCGGTTACGCGAGTGGTGCCGGTCGCCAAACTGCCGAGCATGATGCTACGGTGTGAGATAGATTTGTCGCCTGGGATGCTGATAGTGCCGGAAACGCTGTGACTGGGATTAATAATGTAAGACGCTGACATGGTATGGGTATCCGTATAAGGGGTGCTAGTTAACATGTGTCCAAAATGGCGACGGGCGGCTTGGGCACGGCCCAACAAACCTAACATTGCCACAGAATCTTGCGTGACCATTAGCTCACGGAGCTGGGCCAGATAATCACTGTATTCATCGAGCGCGCTGATAATGGCCGACTGGTTCGCCAAAAAGATATCGTGCCACATTTTTGGGTCGCTAGCCGCAATCCGAGTAAAGTCACGAAAACCACCGGCAGCATAGCGAAAGATGTCCATATTATCATCGTGATCTGCCAACTGAGCGACCAGATTGAACGCTAACAGGTGCGGCAAATGACTGGTATGTGCCAAGACTTGATCGTGGTGCTCGGGCGTCATGGTAATCACAGCCGCCCCCACCGCTTGCCATAGCGCACTCAGCTTAGCAATCGCTGCCAAACTAGCAGTCTCAGGCGGACAGACAATCACATTATGGTTGACGAATAAATCAGCGCGGCGAGCATAGTAGCCCGAATTTTCTGCCCCCGCAATAGGATGCGCAGGGACTAAACCGCTAGGTATATTCTCACCAAACACCTCTTTTGCCGCTTCAATCACCGTGACCTTAGTACTGCAGACATCACTAATTAAACAATCCGTGGCTAATGCGCCCGATTGCATGGCTTGGTAAATATCTGATAGCACGGCTTTGACGGCTTTGACTGGCACCGCAATGAGGATTAAATCAGCACCTGCGACTACTTCAGCAAGTTGGTTACTGCCCTCAGTTAGCAAACCTTCGCTAAGTGCAGCCTTAATGCTGGGCAGATGCTGATCTACCGCAGCTATTTGGGTACTAAGATCATGGTCTTTAATAGCTTGCGCTAAACTGGCACCAATCAACCCTAAACCCACCACCACCACTTTGTTAAATAAAGGCGGTTGCTTAGTAATGGGTTTAGTATTCAATGCAGTTTTAGACCCTGTTTTTGACGAAAGGGTGCCGGATACCGGCGGTATTTGACTCACAATGGCTCACTTAACTCAGCATTAGATAAATCGCACAGCAGAAAATATTAGGGTATGCTGCAACAGAGAGCTATTAAACATGCTACTGAATAGCCCGCTACGATTCCGATAGAATAGAACGCAGTGTATCAATGAGGCGTAGGTTGTCTTCAGGCAGCCCTACTGTGACCCGTAGCCAATTGTCCAAGCCGTAGCCGGTCAACGGGCGCACGATAACCCCTTGCTCTAACAGCGCTTGATAAACGGCTCTAGCGCCCTCTACTTCTACCATTAAGAAATTGGCATGCGAGTTAATAAAGCCTAGCCCTAGCGCATCAAACTGTTGTTTCAGCCACTGCATTTGCTCAGCATTGCTAGTGCGAGAACGCTCAATAAAGTCTTGGTCTGTTAACGCAGTCTTGGCAGCAGCTTGTGCTAAACGGCTAACATTGTAAGGCTGGCGAATACGATTGAGGACGGCGGCAACATCAGGATGGCTTAGCGAATAGCCAATCCGCAAGCCCGCTAGACCATAAGCCTTAGAGAAAGTACGCACTAATACCAAACGCTCAAATTCATCCAGCAGCGCACGGTTATTACTCTCAGGGCAATACTCGATATAAGCTTCGTCAATGACCACAAGGACATGCTCTGGCATTGCTTGCAAGAAGTCACGCAGCTCTTCCGTGGTCAGGAGCGTGCCCGTCGGGTTATTTGGATTGGCAATAAAGACCACTTTGACATTATTACACTCAAGCACGGCTTGACGCATAGCATCTAAATCATGACCATAACGCTTGGCGGGTACTTCAATCCCCGTAGCCCCTTGCATCTTGGTGACCATCGAATACACCACAAACGCATATTGGCTATAGACCACGGCATCATCGCTGCTAATAAAAGCACGGGCAATCATATCTAGTAAGTCATTGGAGCCATTGCCTAACGTGATATGCGAGATATCCGTATCGTTAAAATCTGCTAAGGCTTGCTTGAGATAGTAGCCATTACCATCGGGGTAACGCGCTAATTGCCCTAGCTGCTCGGTAATCGCGAGCGTGACTAAGGGGGAGCAGCCCATAGGGTTTTCATTACGAGCGAGTTTGACGCCATAATTAAAGCCATATTCACGAGACAACTCTTCAATTGGCTTGCCAGTTTGGTAAGCTTGAATCGATAAAATACTGTCATAAGCGGGAGGTAATGGCACGGTGTTCTCCAAGCAGAACGAAAAAATAAGACTAGCAAAGTCGAACAGATATACAGCAATAGGGTAAAACGAAACTCAATGTTTGCAGCACAAAGCTAGCAAAGCATGGCCAGCTAAATTGGTTAATGGGCTGGTTAATCAGCGGGTTAAATTAATACTAGCCCAATAACCATGCCCATCTGGCGTCCTATATTAAAATTTAATATAGGACGCCAGATAACCTACTATAGCACTGCTTTAGGATAAGAGCCTAAGATACGCACATCTTTTACGAGCGGGCGAATATCGGCAATCGCTGCGCTAACATTCGGGTCATTAATATGACCATTCATATCAATAAAGAAGACGTAAGCCCATTTGTTGGGACGCTCAGGACGGGTCTCGATACTGGTCATAGAGACGCCATGCGCCGATAAGGGCTTTAAGATTTCAATCAACGCCCCGGCTCTATCATGTGCGGAGACAACGATAGAAGTCTTATCTTGGCCTGAAGGTGGAATGGCTTCATGACCAATGATTAAAAAGCGCGTGGTGTTGCTAGGATTGTCTTCGATGTTTTCATACAGCTTATGCAAGTCGTACTCTGCTGCAGCAACATCGCCAGCGATAGCCGCTGAATGCCACTCGTTTTTGAGACGACGTGCCGCTTCCCCATTACTCGATACAGCTACCCGTTCAACGTTCGGGAAATTCACATCGAGCCAATGACGGCACTGGGCTAGTGACTGTTGATGCGAATAAATACGGCTTAAGCTATCGACCTTAGTATGTTCAGCGACTAAGAAGTTTTGATGGATAGGCAGCTCGACCTCACCGATAATATTTAACGACGACGATAAGAAGCCATCTAAGGTATGGTTGACCACGCCTTCTGAAGAGTTTTCAACTGGCACCACGCCATACATAGCCGTCCCTGCTTCGACTTCACGAAAGACGTCCGTGATGGTTGTCAAAGGCACAGTATCAGCAGCTTTGCCGAAGTGCTTTAACGCAGCGGCGTGGGTAAAGGTACCTAAGGGTCCTAGGAAAGCAATACGCTGCGGCGCCTCTAAAGACAAACAGACCGACATGATTTCGCGGAATAATCGCGCCATCTTTTCATCGCTGATAGGACCAGCATTACGCGCCATCACGGCTTTAAGCACTTGCGCTTCACGCTCAGGACGATAAAAGATAGGGTGCGCCTTATCGTCACCACCAGCACTAGCATGGGTCTTTTTGACCACTGCCACTTGCTGCGCTAACTTAGCACGCTCATTGATTAAAGTGTGGATTTCACAGTCTACTGAGTCGATTTTTTGGCGAATAATATTTAAAAATTCTTGATCACTATTGGCGGCCGCTAGGTTATTGTTCTCTGCCGCGTTATCTGCATTATCCGCGCTCATTGCTTGCTTAGCTGTTTCAGACTGCTCTGAAGACTGATTACTCATTCCGCCCTTCCCTTATTTATTGTGGCATTACTGCTGTGATTTAACAGTAGTGGTCTATTTGCCCTTACTATACCAAAAACCTTGCGATGTGCCCATGTCAAAAACTATTTTTTAATGGTCCATGGTCTAGATGAGTAAAACTATTGTCTTAATTACTAAGTAATTAGCTATATTGCTCATCATTCTGCAATATTGTCCGCTTATGCTAGGCTTTGTTCGCAGTCGCCCGTCGTGACTTATAGTCTGATACTATAATCGGTGTTACCATAAGGGCATTGGCGAACCACCATAAGTTGAGTGCTGGTCATCCAGATAAGGACTTATAGGCGCTATTATTGCGCCCTTAGTACGCACTCTATAGGTAGCCATCGACTATAACATTGATTGAAATCAAACGATTCCCCGTAACTCTTTTTAATAAAGCCAGTAGAACAGGACCTCCTATGAACGCGCTTGAACAACTCCGTACCATGACCACCATCGTTGCTGATACTGGCGACTTGCTTGCCATTGAGCGCTTAGCCCCTGTCGATGCCACGACCAACCCGAGCTTAATCACTAAAGCCCTTACCCATCCTGATAAACAAGCGCTGCTGTCAGACAGTCTCAACCAGTTCCACGGCGATATTGATTCAGTCATTGATTCGCTAACTGTAGAGATTGGTTGCGATATTCTCAAATTAATCGAAGGCCGCGTGTCTACCGAAGTGGATGCTAGATTGTCCTATGACACTGATGCTACGATTAGCAAAGCCTTAGAGTTTATGGAAGCCTATGACAAGGCTGGTATTAACAGCGAGCGCGTACTGATTAAGATGGCGGCGACTTGGCAAGGCATTAAAGCGGCAGAGGTCTTAGAAAAGCAAAACATTCATTGTAACCTTACCCTATTGTTTGGTCAGCACCAAGCCGTAGCCTGTGCCGATGCAGGCGTGACACTCATCTCCCCTTTCGTGGGCCGTATTTTAGACTGGCAAAAACGTCAACAGAACCGTCAAATCGTCCCCGTTGAAGACGATATGGGCGTAGAGTCTGTCCGCTTAATTTACCAATACTTTAAGCAGCACAACTATAATACCCAAGTGATGGGCGCAAGTTTCCGCAGCCCTGAGCAAGTCTTAGCGCTAGCCGGCTGTGATCTATTAACTATCTCACCCGATATCCTAGATAGCTTGGCCAATATGAACATTAAGGTTGAGCGTCAATTGTCTCCAGATATGGCCGTCAAAGCTATGGATAAAGTCACGTTAGATCAGAACGCCTTTGACGCCTCCTATCAAGAAGATAAGGTGACGCAAAATTTATTACCTAAAGGCATCGATGGCTTTATCGCGGCTAGAGACGAACTGGCGGCTACCCTAGAAGTGATGAAAAGATAGTTTAAGACTAGGAATAGAGTGTAATTTTGATCAGCGTTTTTTCCTTTTGGCTAATTAAAATTACGACCATAAAAAAACCCTGCTAACCATTAGCAGGGTTTTTATTTACCAGTATTACGGTATTAGCAATAAGCTCTATGCGCTAAACATAAGCGCTAATTAAGCCGTTAGTACCGTATATACCGGCGTTGGGAAGCTGCCATGCAGATCTACTAAATCTAACAATACCAACGCACCCGCTACCTCATGTTTTGCCAAGCAGCACAGTTCATAAGCGGTGCTCAAAGTACCTCCGGTAGCTAAGATATCATCCACTAACAACACTTTAGCAGGCGGCAGGTTATCTTGCATCTCTAAGGTATCATTGCCATATTCCAACGCATAAGACTTATTAGCGACCGGTGGCGGTAATTTACCCGGCTTTCTTAGCAGAATAATCCCTTTATCCAACCGAGCTGCCAATAAACTGGCAAAGACAAATCCGCGTGCTTCGACTGCGGCTAAGCAATCGACTTCATCGAGCAGACCGTCAGGCAAGGCTGCAATTAGCGCATCAATGACTGGCGTGATATGGGTACGCAGTAACGGCGTAATGTCATAAAAGTCGATACCTGGCTTAGGAAAATCTGGCACAGTACGAATAACTTGCCAAAATTCGTGATCTAAATTCTTATCACGTGGCAGGAGTTGGTGAGTAGTGTCGGTAGGCGCTGAATCGATAGCAGTCATATATCCTCTTTATCTGGACGTTTGGTCATGTGAAGACCCCACTCAATACGTGGCATCCCTAATTCAGGGCGCATAGTAGCATAGCTTTGCTGTAATTCCATGCGCTTAGCGTAACTATTCGGCTAATTATAGCTGCCATTTACGCCCATCCACTTATTGAAATGACCCGATAAACTCAGAGCGCAGTACGGCAATCATCGAGAAGTCTAAGCATCAGTCGATGACTGCTCTGGCGCTACAATAAGCGGTAGCATACGTTTACAACCGTGCACGGTATGATAGAATATTGCGACTTTAATAATGGGTCATGAGTCCCTATATAGAGAGCAGTGTTATCCGTTGCAAATTTATGCGTTGCAAACGGTGACAACTCTCTTAACTCACCTTTTAAAGCCCTGACTCAATTGAGCTATTCAATAGGAAACCGTATGAAGCGTTATGAATGTATAGTCTGTGGATGGATTTATGATGAAGCTTTGGGCTGCCCTGAAGAAGGTATCGCCCCTGGCACTAAATGGGAAGATATCCCCGATGACTGGACTTGCCCTGAGTGCGGCGTCGGTAAGCTAGACTTTGAGATGCTAGAGATGTAATGCTTATTTTACCCCTAATGAACTGTGACCTGCTATGACTTATGTAAGCTCTACAAACGCTGCCGCAACGAGCAAAGTACCTACTATTGATACTCTTGCTAATCCTGACACCCAAGCCAAACATGTGCCCTGCAATCTACCTGATAGCCGCTGGCAGTGCCTCGGTGAGCATGACTGGCAGCCTTCAAGTATCACCGAAGGGCTGTATCAAACTATGGTCGATATCGGCGATGGGCTAGAGCTGTGTGTAGAAGCCGGTGGTAATCCTGAGCACCCTGTATTGCTACTTATTATGGGCTTAGGGTCACAGTTGATTTTTTGGCCCGATGCTTTTATTCACCGTTTAATAGCAGCGGGCTATTTCGTAATTCGTTTTGATAACAGGGATATTGGCCTATCGTCAAAGGTTACGAATCCTGAAACTGCCAATATCAATCGTATTAAAATGATGGCGCGTATGCAAGCGGGTTTGTCCAATGCGGATCAGCCGGTAGCTTATACCCTGCATGAAATGGCGGATGACACGGTGAAATTGATTGAGGCTTTTAAGCTGGATCAACGCAAAGAGCCTCCGCATATAATGGGCGCATCCATGGGGGGTATCATTGCGCAGTTAATCAGTGCTACTCGTCCCGAACTGGTGAATAAGCTTGTGTTGTTATTTACTACCAATAACCGTGCGTTTTTGGTACCGCCAAAACCTCGCCAACTTAGCACCTTAATCAAGCGTCCTGCCGGCCAAGAGCGCCACGATATTATCAAGCATAGTATTTGGTTTATTAAGACCATCGGCTCACCTGGCTTTGTCGACGAGAGTATGGTGGTCGATAAATCCATACTGCACTATGAGCGCAGCTACCATCCCACAGGCCCCGTACAACAGCTGAGCGCTATTTTAGCGACCGGTAGTATTCGCCCCTTTAGCCGTCGCATTCAGGCGCCTACTCTCGTTTTGCATGGCAGCGCTGATGGCCTATTGCCGCCTGCTCATGGCAAGGATGTGGCCAAGAGTATTCCCAATGCGAAATTTGTGCTAATTGATGGCATGGGCCATGATTTGGCTAAATATTATCAACCCTTTTTAGTCAGTCAGATTTGCCAACATCTACAAAATTAAGCTTAAGGCCGGTTTACGCTAGACGAGTCAGCCAAAAAAGTTATAATGACGCTTAGATAAAGACAGCAAAGGGCACTGGGAATATTTCCTAAGTGCCCTTTACCTTGCCTATGGTCGCAAAATTTGTCTATTAATCGAGTCAGCGTTAATCACAATTCACATTCGTGCCTTCTTTATTAATACAAATCTTGATGCCACTTTTGAGACTGCCCACCCAAGCTTTGTTATTTTTAAACGTAAATGGTTTGACGCCTTGATAACGAGCGGCCTTATCGACACCAGCGTCATCGAAACGGAACGGAATAACCAGCTCACCGCCCAGATTCACAAAGCCCCAATTGTTGGCAATACGCACACCCGCTAACCCTTCTGCGAAAGGCATGACCTCATCGAATGAATAGGTAATCATGGTCACATCTTGATCATCGACAAAGCCCCAACCGCCATCTTGTTGATGCGGATATAAAGTGGTGAAGCTATTACGCGGTGGCGCAGCGTTGTTAGCACCGCTGTTATTAGGGCTGTTATTGTTAGCAGCCCTGTTATTGTTATTGGCAGATTGCGGCTCTGGGGCAGATTTAATGATATTGCCTTTCTTATCGAGTGCCTGCACCCCTTGACCGGCTTTGGTCACCTGGACACGGCCACTGCGATAATCGCCCATAGTGGTGATATCTCTAGAAAAAGAGACGACAACTTTATTACTGGTATTAATGACCCCATAGCTGCCATTACTTTTGACGACAATCAGGCCGTCAGAAACTGGGCGCGCCCAGCCATTTACCCCGTCTGATAAAATATCGTAAACGGCGGGCACGACTTCGCGACCTTTTAAATTCACGTAGCCGACTTTATTGCCACGCTTTACCGGGATGAGACCACCGCTTATTTTATCCGCAGCGACTTCTTGATAGCGAGAAAGGTCCACCACCCCTTTACCGTTTTTATCAATTAAGGCTACGGGAGCACCAGAGTCCTTGACCGCCAAGAAATAACGCGAATCTACCGTACAAGAGACATGTTTATAAAAACTCTTGGGCACCTTACAGCCCGCTGCATGAGCTGGCAAACTCATAGCACTACTCGCTAAAAACAGGGCGGCAGTCAGGATATAGACTCGGCTGGGTTGGTAACGAACGACTGGTCTAAACATCGGGGCCATTATAAACATCTCTCCGGTGGGTGGGGCGGGTTGCGCTATGAACAACTCTTTAGCACAACGTAGCTCGGCTAATTTAACAAATTTTTTGATACTTCCCAATACGGCTTCTGTAAGGATCGATTTAAGTTTTGTGCTAGCAGTACTCACCATAGCACTAGCCTCATAGCAAAGTACACTGCGCCCATACGGATTAACAGACCGTTTAGCAACCTTCTTAAATATAACCATAGCCTTAAATAGAGCTTACTTAGGAAGTCACACTATTTCAGCTTAAAGCCAAACTCAAAAATCCTAACTTTTACATCAATCAAATACGTGCAGTAGTCTGCATAATACAAGGAGGTCAGATGGCGGACGTACAGCCACAGCATACCAGCTCACAATCAGCCTCATTAGGGCTCATCATTGGCTGTATTATTTTTGGCCTTGGCAGCCTGATCGTGGCTCATGTGGAGGTCGGCGGTTATGCGATGGCCTTTTGGCGTTTGGCCATTTCTGGGGTAGTCTTTACCTTGCTGGCTCGTTGGAAATCGCAACCCACTCCAGCCTCCCGTAAAGCCTTAATTTATGCGCTGCTCTCCGGTGCCTTTTTGGGCTTTGATCTAGCTTTATGGCACGAGAGTATCTATGCGGTAGGCCCTGGCATATCGACACTACTAAACAGCTTGCAAATCTTCTTTTTAGCGGCGTTTGGTTACTTTATCTTTAAAGAGCGCCAGACGATTTTTCAGTTGATTAGCTTAGTCATTGCACTAGTAGGCGTCACCTTTATTGCCAGTCCTGAGTTTGCTAATAATACCCATGCGGCGCGTGGCTTTATTACCGGGATTATTTCAGGCGCAATGCTCGCCAGCTCCATGACTTTTATTCGGATGACCCACGATGCGGCCCCTACCCCGATATTTGTGTTGATGCAGCGCATTAGTATCGGCGGCAGTATAGCCATGCTCATACCTATGCTCCTGTTAGACCAAGGCAATATCTTGCCAAATACACTTAATGAAGTGGGCTGGATTCTAATTTATGGCACGGTTATGCAGTGTTTGGCTTGGGGCTTAATTGCCTACTCTATCCCCAAACTGTCTTTAGCCTTAACCGGCTTACTGCTATTGAGTGAACCCGTAGCAGCGCTATTGATTGACTATCTATGGTTGTATAAACCCATCAATACACTGCAATGGCTCGGAGCGGGCTTGACGATGTTTGCCATTTATTTAGGCTCACTCAAACCCAAGCCTTTACTAGCAGATGCTAAATTACGCCGTTATCGTTTCTTTGCGCGTTTTTATCGTCGCCGTTAGTTTTTATATTATTGCAATGGGACTAAATCCCTCCCCAACCCTCCCTTTACGAAAGGGAGGGAGTAACGTCTATTAGAATCTCAAGATGTTTGCAATCTAACTTTTTCAAACAGGTTAGGATCACCACTTCGCAAGAGGGGGATTTTCTTTAAACCATTACTATTAAATCCCTTATTAAACCTCTCTCCAACCCTGCCTTTATAAAAATGAGGGAGCAAAACCTATTAAAATTTTAAAAGGTTTTCAGTCCCCCTTTTTTAAAGGGGGATTTAGGGGGATTTTCTCTAAATCATTAATAACGACCCCATCCCTTATGCTGAATCCATTAAAAAAGGGAGCCTACTTTAATGAGGCTCCCTTTTTATTAGCGGCGTTTTATGAATGCGTGCTTAGTAGTTCACTAGAATAGCATTAAACCTTGTTTGACTGACGGTTAAACAAGGCATTTAGGATAATCGCAGCTAAAGTAGCGGTACCAATACCACCCAAATCAAAGCCACCAAGATGCAGGTTAAAGTTACCCGCACCCATGATGACCGTCACAGCGGCAATGATAAGGTTGCTGTTTTTGCTAAAGTCGATGTTATTATCGATCCAAATTTTTACCCCAGCTACGGCAATAAGACCGAAGACTACGATAGACGCGCCACCTAGCAATGCCGGTGGGATGCTTTGGATGAGCGCACCAAATTTAGGCGATAGACCTAACAATATGGCTACGACACCTGCTAGGACAAAAATCGTAGTGCTATAAACCTTAGTGACTGCCATGACGCCAATATTCTCAGCATAGGTCGTCACACCCGTACCACCAAATCCGGCAGAAAACGTCGTTGCTAAGCCATCTGCGAGAAATGAGCGACCGATATAAGGGGTCACGCGAGATTTCGTCATGCCTTCTACCGCTTTAAAATGGCCTAAGTTTTCAGCGATTAGAATGAAGGCTACTGGGGCAATTAAGATAATCGCATTTAATTCAAAAGTAGGCGTATGTAAAGAAGGCAAACCAACCCAAGCTGCTTGCTGGACGCCGCTAAAGTCGATGGGCGTACCATAGCCCAGACCATTGGTCACGACGTAATAGATGAGGTAGGACAAAATCAAACCTACTAGCAGTAGCAGACGACGTAACATGCCTCGGGTAAAGATAGCCACGCTACTAATCATGAGCACGGTCAAAGTCGCCATCCACGCATCAAACTGATTGGCCGATACCCCTTGAATAGTCACCGGTGCTAAGTTTAGACCGATAATCATCACGATAGCACCCGTTACGACCGGCGGCATTAGACGCTCAATCCAACCGGTACCCGCCTTCATGACTAATAAGCCTACCGCCGCATAAATCGCACCACAAGCCATGATACCACCAAGGGCGACACTTAGATTGCCGTTAGGGCCGCTGCCCGCGTAAGCCGTAGCTGCGATGACTGGACCAATAAAGGCAAAGCTCGAGCCCAAATAGCTCGGCATGCGACCACCGGTAATCATAAAGAACATGATGGTACAAATACCGGACATCAAAATAGCGAGGTTGGCATCAAAGCCCATCAATAGCGGGGCTAATACTGTCGCACCAAACATAGCAAAGGTGTGTTGTACTGCCAATAAGACGCTTTTACCCGGTGGCAAGTATTCATTAATGGCGACTGCATGTTGGTCTAAGTTGCCTAGGAAAGGACGCCAAGTCGGAAACCATTCCCCATTGTCAAAGTCAGGATTATGTTGGGGGCCAGAGTCGCCTAAGGCACCATTGTGAGATAACGAAGTATCTGAGTCTGTCGCAGGGTGGTTTAGCGCCATAGTGAAGTCCTTAAATTCGGGAGAGGAAGAGGCTGTTACGGGTACACAGTAGAGCTTGCGGCTTCAGCAGTATTAGGGTGGCCGGCTTGCCAGTAGGTATCACTAACTTATGTTATAAAAAAGTTATAAATACGCTAATTGTCATCAACTTGTCATAACCACTTGCTAATTTTGATATTAGCTTAGTGGCGACTTACTGCTTTTATTAGTGGTCTCAAATGCGATTATTTTAGAGTTTGGACACGAGTGAATTCGATTTTTAAATGTAGCGGATAACTCACCAATCTCTAAACCCTGCACATTTTAGGCTAGAAAAACCAGCCAAGAGACTATCCCTAAGACTGCCTAGGATGCCGCGCGAGAGAATTGTACCGAATTAGTGACTTGATAGCGATGCTTTTACCCTTTAGCCGCCTATTTTTATCTCAGCTGTTGTTTATCTTCACTGCTATTTAGATTAGATTTTTTTATCCAAGGTTTTTTTATCACAACTTTTTTTTATCGTAATCTTGTTTTCACTATATCCGCTCAACGCTTATACCCTCGCATTAGCCCTTTCTCCCTCCTATCGAGCGTGCGTGACCCTTCATGACTACCCTTAGCACCATGACTACTCTAAACACCGTAAATATTAGCGACTCGCCTTATAAGATTAAGCGTAAGCGTTCTAAATACGCGAGCTTTATGAAAGCTTATAGAGTGCGCACTCCCAAGTATAAGTTTTACGTCGAATGTGGTGGTGACTCTACAGCACCCGTCGTCTTACTTATTATGGGCTTAGGGGCTCAGTTCTTAGTATGGCCCAATGAATTTTGCCAACACCTTATTGATGCCGGTTTTCAAGTGGTGCGCTTTGATAATCGCAATTGTGGCAAGTCTAGTAAATTCAAACATAAAAACGCCCTGACTACTCAGCATCTCACCTTAACCCGCCAGCTCAAGTTACTGGCGCAATTTAAATTGGGGGTAAAGCTGCCTTCGCTAGGTCGCTACTATCGCCGAATTTATGATGAGAGCGCTACCAATGAGCTGCCTATTCCTTATTATTTAACGGATATGGCAGAGGATACTTATCATTTACTGAATGCCTTGCAAATCGAGCGCTGCCATATTATAGGTATGTCAATGGGCGGTATGATTGGGCAGATTATAGCGGCTGAACACCCTGAGAGAGTAATCAGTTTAGGTTTACTTTCTACTAGCAATAATAGGTTTTTATTACCAGTGCCTAGCCTAAAAACCCTTCGAAATCTTCTGCGTACTGCGCCACCTAAACAAGACGTGGAAGCGGTCATTACCCATACTGTCACCCTACTCAAAGCCATCAGCTCAGCCCAATATTTTGATGATAAGCTAGCCTATGGCAAGGCTCGCGTCTTATATGACCGGCGCTTTTACCCCAAAGGCGTCACCCGCCACCTATTAGCTATCTTAGCCACCGGCTCCCTACGGCCTTATAATGCGCGGATTAAGGCCCCGACTTTAGTCGTCCATGGCAGCAAGGATAGACTGCTCTCTGCGACGCATGGGCGTGAAGTGGCTAGAGCTATTCCAGACGCTAAATTTGAGCTAATTAAAGGTTTGGGTCACGACATTCCTATTGAGTTAGCGGCAGAGATTAGCCATTTGTTTGTTAAGCATTTTAACGAGGCACAGAGCTTAGTTGAGACTTAAGGAAAGCTTGGCATCTAGAGCGCAATTAGTCTTAATAGTTATGCCTTAACTTAAACCATTACCTTAGACTAAGGTCACCTTATAACCCCTCTTAATTCATGTCATCAACCTAACTCATAAATTATTTGTCTATACATTAATAAACCCCTTGGAGTATGCCCATCGCATCAGTTATGCTATAGCTAACTTTAAGGCATTATTGATGTAATATTATGATTAGCGTATTCGATTTATTCAAAATTGGTATTGGCCCCTCCAGCTCACATACTGTCGGCCCAATGGTGGCTGCTAATACTTTCTTATCGGCTGTTGCTAGCCACTTTGATTTGACAGCCGTTGAGCGTATAGAGGTCGAACTTTTTGGCTCATTAGCGGCGACTGGCAAAGGTCACGCGACTGATACGGCTATCCTTTTAGGCTTGCAAGGCCATCAGCCCAGTACTATTGATACTCGCCTGACTGAGGAGTATTTAGACCCTATATTTAATGAGCACACGCTGACGCTAAATGGCACGCACCAAGTCGCGTTTCATTATGAGCAAGATGTGCTGTGGCATGGTGATATTGTGCTGCCTTACCATCCGAATGCTTTGACGCTACGGGTCTATTTCGCTGAGCAGGCCGGTTATGCGCAGAGCACTTATCAACAAACCTATTATTCGATTGGGGGCGGTTTCATTATCAACGAAGAAGCGGCAGGCAATCCCGATGTGGATCAAGCCAACCCTTCTATTGGGGCTATACCCTACCCGTTTAATAGCGCCGCCGAGCTGTATGACCAATGTCAGCAGCATAGCTTAAGCATTAGTGAGTTAGTAATGGCGAACGAATGTCATTACCGCGAGCGTAAAGATGTACTCGAGTATCTAGATGCTATTTGGCAAGTAATGCAAGATTGCGTGACCGCAGGCTGTCGCAACGAAGGCATCTTACCCGGTGGTCTTAATGTAAAACGCCGTGCTCATGACTTATACCAACAGCTATCGGTCGAATTTGATCAGCCTGCTGCGAATAATGACCGCTTGCAAGCAATGGAGTGGATCAACCTATATGCCCTGGCTGTGAATGAAGAAAACGCCAATGGCGGCAAAGTCGTCACCGCCCCTACCAATGGCGCAGCTGGTATTATTCCCGCAGTCCTACATTACTATCGTGATTTTTTACCCAGCTATAATGCGGACGGCGTCCATGACTTCTTATTAGTGGCCACCGCTATTGGCAGCTTAATCAAGCAAAACGCCTCGATTTCTGGAGCAGAAGTGGGTTGCCAAGGCGAGGTCGGGTCGGCTAGCTCGATGGCGGCAGGCGCGCTGGCACAAATACTGGGCGGCAATGTCGCGCAATGCTTAAATGCAGCTGAAATTGGCATTGAGCATAATTTAGGATTAACTTGTGATCCTATCGGCGGCTTGGTGCAAGTACCTTGTATCGAGCGCAATGCTATGGCTGCTGTTAAAGCCATCAATGCCGCTAGACTGGCGTGCCGTGGTAATGGCGAGCACTGCGTCTCTCTAGACAAAGTAATCCAAACCATGAAGCAAACGGGTGCGGATATGTCGGATAAATATAAAGAAACGGCTCGCGGTGGTTTAGCCGTCTATGCCGATAGTCGCATTCCTACGGCTACGGTTGGGGTGACGGTGAACTATAGCCAGTGTTAGGCGTTATGTTAATTGGCATTAGTATAGACAATCCTGCTTAAAACGCACATATAGCGTGTCACTGTTATAAATTTTCTGGCTAGAAGTCATAAGACGACTGAGGCAGACGCAAACTTATAACAGTGACTCTGTAGCCAATTTGAGTGGACTGTGTATAGCTTGAATCAATATAGCTTTTCTGTATTTAGTCACTAAAAGTAATGCCCATAAAAAAGCACCCACAGAGGGTGCTTTTTTACGTCTAAAAATTATTTCAATCTAACGTGCTAATTCAATTTTAAAAATGATTACTGTACAACAGTAGGTTCAGCAGTTTTAGAAATCACGTCATTTAGAATCCAAACTGGGCTTACTACGCCAGATTCAGTATCCGCAACGGCTTCTTGACGCACGTCTAACATGTAACGATAGTTAGGCTCATAAGTGAAACCTTGGATATTACCATTCATAGTCGTGTAGTTTTTCTGATGCGCTTGACGGTACTGGATACATTCTGATTTCACAGTATTGCCAGCAGTATCGACGATATCACAAACGGCTTTACGCGGAGCAATCTCGACTTTAAAGCTTGGGATTGGCACAACTTTCACTTTCATAGGTTGGCCTTCAACGACCATTACTTTTTCGTCTACAAGACTTTGAGTAGAACAACCAGTAGCCGCAAAAGCAGTCAATAGAGCAGCGATAGCTAACTTTTTCATAAATACACCTTAAATTCATCAATAGTTAAATAGACGGTAGTGGCAGATGGTTTTATTTTTAGCACGCCTCTTTGAGCTTTTATATAACTCAATTCGTTTTACTTTTTTCAGAGACTCGCCTGAATGATCATCTGCGTTACCCAATTAATAACCACTACGGACATCTTAAGCCAATATTAGCACTCATCTGTAAATTTAGCCTAAAGCTATAAATACGGATGCTCTAGATACCAATAAATAGCCATATAATGCTGTAGTAGTCGTTCTTTAAGCACATTAAGAAGTATAAAAGGGCATACCTTTTCCCTCTATAACTCATTTGTAACTTAACGTCAGCTTATGCAACAGACTTCTAATTTGGTACTTAAATACCACAGTACCCCCTTACTAAAGTGGTTGTATAAAGCCAGCTAAGTCAAATAGTAAGAACGACCTATTATGATTCGAATTTATTTAAACTTATCTATGCCTATTTTAAACCTACCCACGCTTATATAGCTGCCTAGCCCATTTATAAAAACAACCCACAGACTAGGCAAGCTATTAGCTTCGGTAGTCCGCATTGATTTTTACATAGTCATAAGACAAATC